>ERZ1504920.163-NODE-163-length-18085-cov-4.682307_pt1 | contig 18085 bp, 10 predicted proteins | sample MGYA00574607_ERZ1504920 | MGnify/ENA primary metagenome ERZ1504920 (study PRJEB39906, sample SAMEA3182078) | gut metagenome | biome: human; feature: gut; material: Stool; isolation source: human stools | place: Canada | collected 2012-11-20 ...
CGGCAGCGTCAGATGTGTATAAGAGACAGATTAATTAGCTGCGCTGTGATGCTGCATAGAATTAATATTTAATATCTAAAACCTAATAATTAGATAAATATGGAATATACAATTCTAATCCTGCTCCTCCCCTTGCTCTCCTTCCTCACGTTGGGGATTGGCGGCAAATGGATGACGCACCGGACGGCAGGCATCATCGGTACCACGGTATTGGCTGTGGTAGCCCTACTGAGTTATGCCACTGCCTGGCAATATTTCTCCGCTCCACGTCTGGCGGATGGTACCTTCGCCACACTTATGCCTTATAATGTAACGTGGCTGCCTTTCACCCCAACGCTGAGTATCGACTTGGGTATCCTGCTCGATCCTATTTCAGTAATGATGCTCATCGTTATCTCTACCGTATCGCTGATGGTACATGTCTACTCTTTCGGCTACATGAAAGGTGAACGTGGATTCCAACGTTATTATGCATTCCTCAGCCTCTTCACCATGTCCATGCTGGGCTTGGTAGTGGCTACCAATATCTTCCAGATGTATCTGTTCTGGGAGTTGGTGGGTGTTTCGTCTTATCTGCTCATCGGTTTCTACTATACGAAGCCATCTGCCATTGCCGCAAGCAAAAAGGCGTTCATCGTCACCCGCTTTGCCGACCTGGGTTTCCTGATCGGTATCCTCGTGTACGGTTACTATACCGGAACCTATACTTTCCAACCCAGTGAAATGGCATTACTGAAAGGCGGTGCAACAATGATACCTCTGGCACTGGGACTTATGTTTATCGGTGGCGCCGGTAAGAGTGCAATGTTCCCATTGCATATCTGGCTGCCGGATGCTATGGAAGGCCCGACACCTGTCAGTGCATTGATCCATGCAGCAACGATGGTAGTAGCCGGAGTTTATCTTGTGGCACGAATGTTCCCGTTGTTCATCGGTTATGCACCGGATGTGCTGCACCTGGTAGCTTACGTCGGAGCATTCACTGCATTCTACGCCGCTTCGGTAGCTTGTGTGCAGAGTGATATCAAGCGTGTATTAGCATTCTCTACTATTTCACAAATTGGTTTTATGATGGTGGCACTGGGAGTTTGTACTTCTGCCGATCCACATCACGGTGGCCTGGGTTACATGGCAGGAATGTTCCATCTGTTTACACACGCCATGTTCAAGGCATTGCTCTTCCTCGGTGCAGGTAGCATCATCCATGCAGTACACAGCAATGAAATGTCTGCTATGGGTGGGTTACGCAAATATATGCCTGTAACACATATCACATTCCTGATTGCATGTCTTGCCATCGCAGGTATCCCTCCGTTCTCCGGATTCTTCTCTAAAGACGAAATACTGACTGCATGCTTCCAGTTTAGTCCTGCCATGGGTTGGATTATGACAGCAATTGCTGCTATGACGGCATTCTATATGTTCCGCCTCTACTATGGTATCTTCTGGGGGGGCGTAGCGCCCCGGCAAGAGTCGCCGAGCGATGAAAGCCACACGCCGCATGGAAACTTGGCTGGGGTGCCTCACCCTCACGAAAGCCCGCTGGCTATGACTATTCCGTTGATGTTCCTTGCTGTTGTAACCATTGTGGCAGGTTTCATCCCCTTCGGTAAGTTCATCAGCTCCAACGGTACAGCTTACGAAATACATCTCGATTGGACAGTAGCAGGCACCAGCATCGCCATAGCTGTTATCTCCATTGCGATTGCTACAGCTATGTATGCACGGGCCAAACAACCCGTTGCCAATGCTCTTGCCCGCCGCTTCCGCGGATTATGGACAGCCGCTTATCACCGATTCTATATCGATGAAGCATATCAGTTTATCACTCACAAGATTATTTTCGGTTGCATCTCCCGTCCCATTGCTTGGTTCGATCGCCATGTAATAGATGGCTGTTTCAACTTCCTTGCCTGGAGTGCCAATGCCACCAGTGATGAGATACGCGGTTTGCAAAGCGGACAGATTCAGCAATACACTTACGTATTCCTGTTGGGCACGCTGGCGCTGATATTGCTATTGCTGCTATAGTAGAGAAATGTTAATCGTAATTCGTAAATAGTAAAACGTAATATAAAGATGAACATATTAAGTATTTTTGTTCTCATCCCTCTGTTGATGTTGCTTGGTCTCTGGCTAAGCCGTAACATCAAGCAGATACGCACGGTGATGGTCGTAGGTGCATCAGCATTGGTGCTGGCTGCCGTAGGCCTGACCATTGCTTACCTGCAAGCCCGTGCCGCCGGAGACACTGCCGAAATGCTGTTCCGTGCAGATGTACCTTGGTATCCGGCACTCAATATACATTACTCCGTGGGAGTAGACGGCATTTCAGTAGCCATGTTGCTGCTTTCTGCCATCATTGTCTTCACTGGTACTTTCGCCTCCTGGCGTCTGCAACCGCTGACAAAAGAGTATTTCCTCTGGTTCACCCTGCTTTCCCTGGGTGTGTTCGGCTTCTTCATTTCTACAGACTTGTTCACCATGTTCATGTTCTATGAGGTAGCGCTCATTCCTATGTACCTGCTCATCGGTGTATGGGGCAGTGGACGAAAGGAATACTCTGCCATGAAACTGACGTTGATGTTAATGGGTGGTTCTGCATTCTTGCTGATTGGTATCCTGGGGATCTACTTCGGTTCCGGTGCCACCAGTATGAACTTGCTGGAGATTGCACAACTGCACAATATTCCAATTGAACAACAACGCATCTGGTTCCCGCTCACCTTCCTCGGTTTCGGTGTACTCGGTGCATTATTCCCGTTCCATACATGGAGCCCCGACGGTCACGCCTCTGCGCCTACGGCTGTAAGTATGCTCCATGCAGGTGTGTTGATGAAACTTGGAGGTTATGGTTGCTTCCGTATCGCCATGTATCTGATGCCTGAAGCTGCCCAGGAACTTGGCTGGATCTTCCTGATCCTGACTGGTATATCTGTAGTTTACGGTGCTTTCTCTGCTTGTGTACAGACCGATTTGAAGTATATCAACGCATATTCTTCCGTGTCTCACTGCGGTCTCGTACTCTTCGCTATCCTGATGATGAACCAGACTGCTTGTACCGGTGCTGTCCTGCAAATGCTCAGCCACGGATTGATGACTGCCCTGTTCTTTGCCCTTATCGGTATGATATACGGCCGCACTCATACCCGTGACGTACGCGAGCTCTCCGGTTTGATGAAGATTATGCCTTTCCTAGCTGTCTGCTATGTAATTGCCGGACTTGCTAACCTCGGACTTCCGGGACTCAGCGGTTTCGTTGCCGAAATGACCATCTTCAACGGTGCATTCCAGCATGTGGATGTCTTCCACCGTACGTGGACGATTATTGCCTGCACCAGTATCGTAATCACTGCAGTCTATATCCTTAGGCTCGTTGGCAAGATTCTCTATGGCACTTGTACTAACAAGCATCACCTGACATTAACCGACGCTACTTGGGATGAACGCACCGCCGTTATCATACTCATCGTTTGCGTTGCAGGTCTCGGTCTTGCTCCGTTATGGATCAGCAATATGATTGGAGACAGTGTGCTACCGGTAGTCAGCGCATTTTAATGAAGAACTAATAATGAAGAATGAAGAATTACCGCACGGCATCATAACACAGCCAAATTCTTCATTCTTAATTCTTAATTATTAATTTAATAGATATGGATTATTCCCAATTCCTCATTCTCAAAGAAGAGCTTTCGCTGATAGCGGTCATCGTTATCCTCTTCGTAGCCGACCTTTTTATGAGCCCTGATGCACATAAAAAGGATGGTAACCCACGACTCAACACCATGTTGCCCGTCGTGTTGCTCACGATACACACGCTGATTACGATCATACCCGGTCCGGCTGCCGATGCTTTCGGTGGTATGTACCATAATGCGCCAATACAAAGTATTGTGAAGTCTATACTCAGTGTTGGTACGCTTATCGTCTTCCTGATGGCACACGAATGGCTGAAACTTCCGGATACAGTAATCAAACAAGGTGAATTCTATATGTTGACACTCTGCACACTGTTGGGTATGTATTTCATGATTTCTGCAGGACACTTCCTGATGTTCTTCATCGGATTGGAAACAGCAAGTATCCCAATGGCTGCGCTGGTTGCTTTTGATAAGTATCGCCACCACTCTGCTGAAGCCGGTGCCAAATACATTCTTACCGCACTCTTCTCAAGCGGACTGTTGCTATATGGTATTTCGCTTATTTACGGTACGGTGGGTACCCTTTACTTTGATGATGTTCCGGCTCATCTAAACGGTAACGCCTTGCAGATAATGGCATTCGTATTCTTCTTCTCCGGTATGGGATTCAAGCTCTCGCTCGTTCCCTTCCACCTCTGGACAGCCGACGTATATGAAGGTGCTCCGAGTGTGGTAACTGCTTACCTGAGTGTAATCTCCAAAGGATCAGCTGCTTTCGTACTGCTGACAATTCTGATCAAGACATTTGCTCCGATGATAGATCAGTGGCAGGAAGTACTTTACTGGGTTATCATAGCCTCTATCACCCTTGCCAACCTCTTTGCACTACGCCAGGAAAACCTGAAACGCCTGATGGCATTCTCCAGTATCTCGCAAGCAGGTTACATTATGTTGGGTGTCATTGCCGGTACACAACAAGGTATGGCATCATTGGTATATTACGTACTTATTTATATGTTTGCCAACCTCTCTGTATTTGCAGTAATCACGATTATCGCTTTGCGTGCCCACCGATTCACACTCGAAGAGTATAACGGACTGTACAGTACCAATCCCAAGCTGGCGTTCCTTATGACGCTCGCTCTGTTCTCACTGGCAGGTATTCCTCCGTTTGCAGGCTTCTTCTCGAAGTTCTTTATCTTTGCAGCAGCTTTCCAGGGTGGTTTCCATTTGCTGGTATTTATCGCACTGGTAAACACAATTATCTCACTCTATTACTATCTGAAGATTGTAAAATCTATGTATATCAACAAGAGTGATGAGCCTATCGCCACTTTCCGTAGCGATAATTATACGCGTGCCAGCCTTATCATCTGTACGCTCGGTATTATTGTATTGAGCCTTGCGAGCGTGGTTTATCAATCCATCGACAAGTTCTCGTTCGGACTGAATTAGTTACGAGCTACAAGCTACGAGTGGCTGCGCTATCACACCGCAAAGCACTCGTAGCTTGTAGCTCGTAGCGTGTAACTTTTGTAGCTCACAGCCGAATTATTCCAACGGTAGGATAAACCAGAATGTCGAACCTTTACCTAACTCACTGTTTACTCCAATCTTACCTCCCAACTGCTCGATGATACTCTTGCTGATGGAAAGTCCCAGTCCTGTGCCCTGCACAAAAGAGTTCAGCTTTATGAAGCGGTCGAATATCTTACGACAAGCTTCGGGAGCAATACCAATGCCAGTGTCTGTCACATATACCCGCAAATGCTTGTCGTCCGGCTTATCGTATCCGATCCGAATGCTGCCCGTGGTAGTGAATTTAATGGCATTATTTATAAAGTTGGAAACCACCTGGTGCAAGCGGTTAGGATCGCTGACGATGACGCATTGCGGCAAGGTTGGCTCAAAAATAAGTTCCACTCCCGGTTTCACTCTCAACTGCATGGAGCGTGCAAGATCTCCGCACAAAGTATTAATGTCGAAATCTCTGAACTTAAAGTCAAAAGTTCCCGCCTCTATCTTCGACAGATCCAGAATATCTGAAATCAGTTGGAGCAACAATTCATTATTCTCTTCCACCATTTTGGCGTATTCCTGCTTTTCTTCCGGATCTTCCGTCTCCACTAATAAGCTTGAGAAACCGACAATGGCATTCAACGGTGTACGTATCTCATGACTCATATTTGCCAGGAAAGCACTCTTCAGGCGGTCTGCCTCTTCGGCTTTCTCTTTGGCTTCAATCAGCTTTTGTTCCGTTTCCTTCAACTCGGTGATATCATAGTTGACACCGATTAATTCAATCAGTCCATTCTCGGGATCATAGCGGTTGAGTACCACATTCATGCGTACCCAGTTCCATTGATTCAAAGTTCCGGGTTTGAGCACACGCATCTCACTTTTGAAACTCGTAGCTTCCCCTCGTTTAGCCTTCTCAAAGAAAGCCAATACACGTACCCTGTCTTGCGGGTGCATTTTATTATAAATTCCTACCACTTCAACCAATGGCGTATCTTCATCTTCACCCATATTCTTATACCATTGCTTGATGGCATATCCATTACGGGTAAGCAGATTCAGTTTGGCATAACCTACCTTGGCATATTCTGAAATCAGCAGGAAGAAGTTCTCAAAATCACGTATCCGGTTGATGGAACTGATACGTTCCGTATTATCTATATTGATAAGCACAAAGCCATTGTTATCGCCTTGGTTATCGTATATCTTACTTACTTTGGTATAAAGTTCTATTCCACCTTTCTTTTCCGATTCATAATAATCGCTCACATTAGAAAATTCATAGTCCTGCGAAAAGTCAAATTCATCTTCTATCTTCACTCTTTCGCGGATATCAGACGGCACATTCGGATTCTCATAGAAATTCACTCCAAGCGTACTTAATTTGTCTTTGACCCCGAATATCTCCATATCTTTATTATTAAGATCTATCAGTATCCCATCCTTATTATAAATCTCCACACCGACAGGGATGTTAGAAAAGAGATTTCGCAATAGTTTCTCACTGTGATCCAAAGCCATATACGTACGGCGCATCTCAGTGACATCCATATAGAGACAAACCAACTCATCCGGTTCGGGAGAATAAATAATGCAATGACAAGTCCTCTTTGACTCTTCAAAATATTCGTCCAATTCCCTGTACAAGCCATGCTTGTGTATATCCGCAAGAATCAGAAGTTTGGTTGACAGTTTGTCTGAGGAATAGATTTCCGAAGCAAAACGCCCTTTGTATCTCTCTAAAGGTGAACCGCACAAATCCGCACTAAACTGATTAGCATCTGTGATAAGATAGTCATAAGGTTCTCCTTCTTCGTCGCAAAGAATGGAAAGGCGTACATATCCCATAGGCATATGCTTATAAAGATTGCTCAGGAAATTACGTTCACGGTCGGCCTCATCTCTGGCAAGGCGCAGACTGATACAAATATTAATGATGTCAGCCAAAGAGGAAAACCATTGATAATCTTCATTCGTCCATTTATAGTATCTGTCTACCAAATCAATACCGATATATCCCCACACCCGTTCGGTATTCCGAAGAGGAACCACCATGAGTGACTTTATATTCTGCACAGCAAGTATCTCAGATTCCTGACGGGCCACCCGGGGCAAATCCGATAAAGTATTCAACAGGATAGGCTTGCCCGCCAACATTTGTTTAAGCCACCACTCCATACCATTGGTCGGAATCTGTTGCAACATATCTATTTCAGGGCTGACCCCGTCAGCCACTACCTCGTAAGTACAACTCTGGGTACGATAACCGGCATCATATTCTACTATATAGACACGTCCTCCATGAAAGAGTTCAAGGACATCTTTCAATACTCCCGAAATAACCTCACTCAGATTCTTGTCCTTCAGAAAATTACGTAAGGACTGGGACACAGAATGCTGTCGGAACAACAATTCATTAAACTGTTTCAGAATACCACCGGATTGTTCGTCCGCAGGGATATCAACCAATTGAAGGATACCAAATGCCTTTGGATGTCCATCTTCTGTCAGCCACTTTTCACCCAGACGGGAACGAACCCACACAATGCCTTGTGAAGAGTAGATAGGAAAAGTTTGCTCATATACCTCGATTTCTTCTATCGAAAGGAATTCACGTGTAATGCGGCAACGGTAATCTTCACGAATCAATTGACCAAACTGGCGGAAAGTCAGCGTGTCTCCCTCCAAGCCTAACAAATTACAAACATACTCGGAACAAAGATATTCCCCTGTAGTGAAATCTGCTTCCCACCAGCCTATTTGTCCAACAGACGAAAGGAGCTGAAAACGTTTTGCCTCATGTGATCGATTGCCACTCATACGATTTGTGCTTTTAATATTCTGAATAGCGCAAAGATAATGCTTACTTATTAATTTCTGTCCTATTCCTACTAACAAAAAAAGAAAGTTTAGAACGTTATAGGCTATGAACTGAATAGGTCCGCTTTATCCGTGGTGTCACCAAATTGTAACTTAATTGAGAATCAATTGTATGACATGTGTATTACGGTTGTAATTCCGTTGCCGCATCTTTGCACCGGAAACAAGAAACAATAAAAGATGAGCATGAAACTGGATTTAGGAAAAGTATTTTTCTTCATTTTATTACTGGTACTTTCCACCATGACCGCCCTGGCTGGAAACATCAAAGGAACCGTCCTCGACAAGCAGACGAAAGAGCCGTTGACCGGAGCTACCATACAGATAACCGGGACAGCGCAGGGGGTAGTAGCCGACATCGACGGTAACTATACGCTGAATGTAAAAGACGGTACATACACCATAGCCGTGAGATATATAGGATACAAAGACATCCTGCTCAACAGTGTAAAAGTCAAGGCCGAAACTGTGCTGAACTTTGAGATGGAGAGTGATGCACAAACGTTAGGCGAAGTCTCCGTCACTGCACAAGCCAAACGGAATAACGAGGTGGCACTCATACAGGAACAACGCCGCAGCCTTGTAGTACAGAGCGGGGTTTCCGCCCAACAAATAGCTAAAACCCAGGACAGCAATGCCTCGGAAGTCATCCGTCGCGTACCCGGCATCAGCATCATCGACGAAAAGTTTGTAATGGTGCGCGGCCTGTCGCAGCGGTACAATAATGTATGGATGAACGGGAGTGCCGTGCCCAGTTCGGAAGCCGATTCACGCGCCTTTTCATTCGACATCATCCCCAGTTCACAACTGGATAATATGGTAATCGTAAAAAGCCCCGCCCCGGAATATCCCGCAGACTTCACGGGTGGATTCATCCTGATAAATACCAAAGATATGCCCGGCGAAAACAGCTTCAACATATCAGTAGGAGGAGCTATCAATGACCAGACGCACTTCAAAGACTTTCGTAAAGCCAAGGGTAGCAGCATGGACCGGCTCGGCTTCGGAAACGGTTTCCGTAGTCTGGATGCCGGTATGAAAGGCACACTGAACATGTATCCCGGATATGAAACCGGAAACACAGCTCGCATAGATGTATTGAACAATGGTTTCAACAACGACTGGACACTGAAAACCATCAAACCCGTAGGGGACTTAAAATTGAATATGGCATACAACCGCAAGTGGGAAACCGAAAGCGGACGTGCCATCGGTATGCTGGCTGCTGTGAATTACAGCAACTCCTATAAGACCTATCTCGATATGGAAAACTCTCTCTATGGCCCTTATGATACCAACAATGACAAATACGTCTATCTGCGGAAAGCAACGGACAACCAGTACAGCAATGATGTCCGCCTCGGTGCCCTGCTGAACCTCACCTTCCAGCCACGCAACAGCAACCATCGCTATGAGTTCAAGAATATCTTCAACCAGATATCCAAAGACCGCTACTCGGAACGTACAGGTTTCAACGCACAACCGGACAACATCAACAACATGGAGTATTACTACTCCAGCCGTACCACTTACAACACCCAGTTCACAGGCAGGCACAACTTTGATGACAGTCGTTTCGACTGGAGTGTGGGTTATGCTTACGCCAACCGTAACCTGCCGGACCGTCGCCTCATTGAACGTACCGACCGCACCAATGAAACCATGGGTATTTACCGTATCAGCCGTGAATTCACCAAACTGGACGAACACATCGGCTCAGCAAATATAAATTATCGCCAGGATTTCCAGTTCGGTGACATCGCCCCTACTTTGAAAGCCGGTGCTTATGGCGAGTACCGTACACGTACCTACAACACCCGCCAGTTCCAGTACGGCTGGCAACCGAATAACAGCCTGCCTAAGGGATTCCAGTTTGACAATGATGTGGCAAACAATATATTGATAGACTCCAACTATGGAATTGACAAACTCTACATGCAGGAAGAAGTGAACTACATGAATAACTATGAGGGCAAAAACACGCAATTGTCCGGTTATGTCGGCATCAACGTTCCGATAGGTTCCTTCAACTTCTACGCCGGAGCACGCTATGAATATGCCCGTCAGGAACTGATCATGAATACCCGCTCGTATGAAGAAAGCCTGCAAAGTACTTTCTATGACTATAAAGACCTGTTCCCTTCCGTCAATGCCACTTACAAACTGAGTGAAAAGCATCAGTTCCGCCTGGCTTACGGTAAATCGGTAAACCGTCCTGAATTTCGTGAACTGTCCACTTCCGTCTATTATGATTTCGACCTGGGAAGCAGTGTCATGGGTAATTCATCCCTGCAGGCAGCTTACATACAGAACGTAGACTTGCGCTACGAATGGTATCCCAGCAATGGTGAGCAAGTTTCCATTGCCCTGTTCTACAAACACTTCGAAAATCCTATTGAATGGACCTACACCATGTCGGGAGGAACTGATCCGGTCTACTCTTACGTCAACGCCAAAGGTGCCAACAACTACGGTATAGAAGTAGATATCCGCAAGAATCTCGACTTCATCGGTATGCGTAATTTCAGTTTCTCATTCAATGGCGCATGGATCAAGAGCAAAGTACAGTTTAAAGAAGGTGGCAATAATATAGACCGTCCCATGCAGGGGCAATCGCCTTACCTCATCAACACGGGTCTCTTCTATAACAATCCGGATAAGGGATGGAACGCCGCCGTACTCTACAACCGTATCGGAAAACGTATCATCGGTGTAGGCAACCGCTACGGCAGTTCTTCCGAAGGTGATGCACGCAACATACCAAACTCTTACGAAATGCCGCGCAACAGCATCGACCTTTCGGCAAGCAAAAAGTTTGGCAAACTGGAAATTAAAGCTACCGTACGTGACTTGCTGGCCGAACGCTACTACTTCAAACAGTTTGAAGACGTCACCGTAAACGGACAAGCCCGCACCATTGAAGAGGTGACCCGCAGTTACAAACCGGGAAGAAGCTACAACCTGGCCATAGCCTATAGCTTCTGATATTTCACCCTTTCAGTTTATAAAGTACTAACAAAACCTGAACATAAAGAAGTTTAATTCCCAAATTAAGAAAAGTATGAAAATGAAAATTAAGAAGTTTGGCTGGATCATTATGATGTGTACAGCCATTGCAATTGGAAATGTGATGTCTTCCTGTTCTGACGACACCAATGGAGAGAATGGTGGGAACGGAGGAAATGGAAGTACAGACCCCGAAGTGACTTATGATGGCACAACAGCCTACAGCAAAGGTGTACTGTTCAATAATGGAACAGAACTGGGCAATGGCGATCAACACTTCGTATTCACCGGCGATGTAACTCTGGAAAAAGGAACCTATCTGCTGAAAGGCTGGGTATACGTAGCCGATGGCGCTAAACTGAGGATTCCCGCAGGCACTATTATCAAGGGTGACAAACAGACAATGGCGAGTCTTATTATAGAACCGGGTGGATATGTAGAAATGAAAGGAACCAAGGAAGCCCCTATTGTCATGACTTCCGAGGAAGCTCCCGGACAGCGCAGACCGGGTGACTGGGGTGGTTTAATCATTTGCGGTAAAGCCAAAAACAACCAGGGTACACAGCAAATAGAAGGCGGACCGCGCACCATACACGGAGGCAGCAATGATGCCGACAATTCCGGTATCTTCCAGTATATCCGCGTGGAGTTTGCAGGTTATCCCTTTGAAACAGACAAAGAGATCAACGGCATTACATTCGGCTCCGTGGGTAGTGGTACCACCATCGACCACTTACAGGTATCGTACTCTAACGACGACTCTTTCGAATGGTTCGGCGGTGCAGTGAACTGCAAATATCTGGTAGCTTATAAAGGCTGGGACGATGAATTCGATACGGACAACGGCTTCAGCGGAACTGTACAATACTGCCTGTCTATCCGTGACCCGCGCATTGCCGACACCTCGCAATCCAATGGTTTCGAAAGCGATAACAACGGAACAGGTGCAGACATCGCTCCATTCACAACTGCAACATTCAAGAATGTAACGTTCATCGGTCCGATGGCTGCCAAGAACACTGATTTCCTGAACACTTCCGAATACATCACTGCCGGTGACATGTACCCGGATAATAAATCCAAGCTGGGTCTGTTCCAGTCCGCCATGCAGATACGTCGCAGCAGTAAGCTGAGCTGCGAAAACATATTGGCAGTAGGTTATCCTATCGGTCTGATTGTGGATGGCGAAAAAGGAAACACGGTTCAATATTCTAAAAACGGTGATTTCCATCTGAAGAATATCATCTTTGCCGGTATGGGTGTAGTTGGCTCGGACAATAATAAGAAATACGAAGACTATCTCTACAACAGAGAAACCGGAACGTATGATGAAAGCCAGGTTTCTTATTCACACACTTTCTTCAAGAGTGAGGCTTCGAACAAAGTAATGACTGAGGCTGAACTGGGATTGGCTGACCCGATGAATACCGGTCAGAATTACTGCCCCGCCACGGCTATCATGGGAACTGACGGAAACTATATCGGTGCTTTCCGCGACACGAATGATAATTGGCTGGAAGGCTGGACGAACTTCGACCCACAAAACACAGTATATTAATCACTCATTGAAATACACACGCCGAAGCTAAGCTTCTACAAAAGCAACGCCGGACAGTTCTTTTTGAACTTGTCCGGCGTTAATTTAACGCCCGCCTCATCGTATTGAGGGTTTCTTCCCATTGTATTGAGGGGCTTCCTCATCGCATTGAAGGGGTCTTCCCATCGCATTGAGAATAACCTGAGAGTTCAAGAGCCTTTCATCTCAACCAAGCCTTTCACGGAAATCTTCACCGGACGGTGACTGGAATACGTGCAGATCAAACTCTGAAATGATAGCCAGCAGATGGTCGAAAACGTCGGACTGCAAGTCCTCGTATGGTATCCAGGACGTGGTTGCAGAAAAGAAATACAGTTCCAACGGTATACCGTGGTCGGTAGGTTGAAGCTGACGCACCATACAGGTCATATCATGATTTACACCCGGATGGCTCTTCAAGTAACAATTCAGGTAAGCACGGAAGACGCCGAGATTCGTCTGGCGACGCCCGTTCACAAGGATGGAGTTGTCGATATGATGCTCTTCATTATACTCCTTTATCACTTGTTCCGTCTGTTCAACGTAGTTTGCCAAGAGCTGTATCTTGCGATACTTTGCCAACATTTCGGGAGTACAGAACCGTACACTGTTCATATCGATATTGATAGAACGCTTGATGCGGCGTCCGCCACTCTCCTGCATACCACGCCAGTTCTGGAAAGAGTCGCTTACGAGCAGGTAAGGAGGAATGGTAGTGATGGTCTTGTCAAAATTGCGCACCTTCACCGTGTTCAATGATACTTCTATTACGTCACCATCCGCTCCATACTTAGGCATGGTGATCCAGTCTCCCACTTTCAGCATATTGTTGGCAGAAAGTTGCACACCGGAAACAAAGCCCATGATACTGTCTTTGAACACTAACATCAACACGGCAGCCGAAGCTCCCAGACCGGTGAGCAATACACCGGGTGAGCGGTCAATCAGTATGCTGACGACGATGATGCCCCCGACAAAATAAAGAATTACCTGCACAGTCTGCAAAAGTCCCTTCAGAGGGCGGTCGCGAAACTGTTCCTTCTCGCTATATACGGTATAAACCGCAGTAAGCAAAGCGCTGATAAAGCTAAGAAACATTATAATAATAAAGATGAGGCAGAAACGCATAATAAGCGCCAACGTTACCGATCCCGCATCGGAAAAAGCCAGGGGCAGCAGGATATAAATAAGAATAGGTGCCACCATGCGGCTAAGGTGCACCATCACCTTCCGGTCGAAAACAATGTCATCCCAGGTAGCTTTTGTTTGTTTTACCAAACGCGAAACAACTTTCAGCAAGATTTTCCGGCAAATGGAATCTGCCAGATAAGCCACCAGGAGAACTCCCAGAAATGCAATAAATTGATCTAACTGGTCGGCCAATGACTGGCTGAAACCTAAAGTCTGAAGTCCTTCATTAATTTGTTGTACAATGCTCATGATACTAAGAATTAATTTTGGGGTTAATGGTTAGTAATTATCGCTCCCTGTTCAGGAAGTCTCCTATATCTTCTTTTAACCACTGATACAAGTAAAGGTTCTTATATCCGCTGTTCTTTTTCAACATCAGGCTGACGTTGGTCTGGCTATTCTCATAACTGGTCAGTTCGTTATGGAACTGCTCGTTGTGAGCAGCCAGACGTTTGATTTCCTGTTCGCGCTCACGACGCAATACGGTACATACGGGGATAAGAAGTTTCATCACAACACCGTCCATGAGGTGATGCCCCTGTATATATAGGTAAGTCGTATCCGGATTCAATCCCAGTCTCTCCAACTCCACGCCTAAAGCCTCCACCGCTTTTATATTTCGCGAAAATCGCCTGCGCATCTCAGAAAGTTTCTTATCAACGGCACGCTGCACAGGCTCTAACGTCCGTTCGGGATGATGCACATTGACTTCCTGCAAGCGGGTGCAGGCATTGAAATCGTACATCGGGAAAGTATATGTATCCCGTTGGCAGTAGAACCAGACGTTCCACAAAAAGAGCGGATAAATAATCTGCGAATAGCGTTTCAGGAAAGCAGGAAAGTCTATCAACATACGGTCGTTCAACGTAGCCTGTACACAAACTTCATGCAAGCTTTCAGCATAGCAATGGAAATTCTCGATGGCATAGGCATACGTCTGGAATATGTAGGGACTACTGTTTATCTTATGTGAAACGTTCGTTTTGCCTTGTAGCAGAAAGTCGTAGTCACTGTCCACACAGGCTATCAGGCTCTTGCCCAATTCAGTAGTGTTCAGCGTATTCATCAACACCATCTTCTTACCTTTGGCAAGAGAAGTGGCTGAAGGCAGCATCACCTGGAAATAGTAATCATCTGTCTCGAACTCTGCCAACAATGTGCGCCAGAAAGCTACATCATCGTAACTTTCCACGTATGCCACAATACGACGACGCGCCTTCTTGGGATAGAGTTTGTTGGCGGCATTGAAATAGGCGGAGGTGAGATTATGTTTTAAAGAAGTAGCCATGGGTATATTATCACTTTATCACTCTATCACTCTACCCCTATTATTCTCGAAATATCGCTCACTTCCGTCACTGCATCCAGCCAGCCTTCCATGATGACGGCGGGAGAATGGGTGGTAAGTATCAGTTGCACATTGGGATTCAGTTCACGTATCATGCTGATAAGTTTCTGCTGCCACTCGATGTGAAGGGAGGCCTCGGGCTCGTCCATAAAGAGGACACAATGGGCGTTGTCACGCACCAGCACGGTAAGCAGGATAATCAGCATCTGCTTTTCACCGGAAGAAAGTTTATAGGGCAGCAGACGTTCACCGTCCTGATAGAAGATGATTTCATTGCTGCGGCGATCTATGCTTTTGCGGGTATAACTGAACAACTGGTCCATCAGGTCCTGAAACTTTCGCTTGGGCAAAGAGAGGGAAGCAGCTTGCGAACGCTGTTCCTCATCGCCTAAAAGAAGTTCGATCATCTTGTTACCAATGTTAACCTGATAGTCAAGATAACGGCGTTGCAAAAGATAGAGTTGCCAGTCTAGTTCGGATTTGACGTTCGGATCAGCCATGCGGGCGGTAAAGTCGCCCATTATCAAAGGACGGTCATAGCTGCGGATTACGTCGTATGGGATATACGTGGCATCCGGACGATCGAACGTAATACGTACTCCTTCTATCTCACCATTCTTTATCTCACCCGAAAGCTCTTCCAGATAGTGAACAGAACGGTTAAGGATCGTAGTCTTCCCTACTCCATTGATACCGGAAAGGATATTCACATCGGGACGCAAATCCCAGGCTATGTTAAAGCGATCCCACAACCTGTGTATCTCGATACGTTGGATATAATTGGCTTGTTCTTCCATAGTTTTTGCTTTTAATCAAAGCAAATATACAGGATTATTTTTTAGTTTCCCAAAATAGTTGTTCTTTTGCAGCCTCAAAAACAAAAAGAGTATGAACAAGAATGTACAAGGGCATATATTCGCCCTGACTGCCAACATTTTATGGGGTCTTATGGCTCCTATCGGCAAATCCGCACTTATGGAGTTCTCAGCTTTATCGGTGACCACATTCCGAATGGTGGGTGCGGCAGCTTGTTTCTGGCTGTTGTCCGCATTTTGTAAATATGAGCATGTGGACCACCGCGATATGCTGAAGATATTCTTTGCTTCGCTCTTTGCACTGGTATTCAATCAAGGGGTATATATTTTCGGTCTTTCAATGACTTCACCCATCGATGCCTCTATTGTGACAACCACACTTCCCATTGTGACTATGATTATTGCGGCTATCTATCTGAAAGAGCCTATCACGAATCTGAAAGTACTGGGTATCTTCGTGGGAGCTATGGGAGCACTGACACTTATTTTAAGTAGTCAGACTGCAGGCAGTGGCAACGGCAGCATCATCGGAGATTTACTTTGTCTGGTAGCACAAATCAGTTTCTCTATTTATCTGACTGTATTCAAGGGGTTATCGCAGAAATATTCTCCCATCACGCTGAATAAGTGGATGTTTATATATGCATCCATGTGTTATATCCCATTCTCTTATCAGGATGTGGCAGGTATCCAGTGGGCAGAGGTATCCACTCCAGCATACGTACAAATAGGTTATGTGGTAATAGGCGGTAGTTTTCTTGCTTATATCTTCATCATGACTGCGCAAAGACTATTGCGCCCCACAGTGGTGAGTATGTACAACTACATGCAACCCATCGTAGCTTCTATCGCTGCCATTATCATGGGCTTGGGAGTATTCGGCTGGGAAAAGGGAATAGCCATTGCCTTAGTATTCCTCGGCGTATATATTGTGACGAAGAGTAAATCGAAGGCAGACTTTGAGAAGGAGGGGAAAGAAGTGTGAGATAGCTCGTAACTTGTAGCTATTCTACCCCTTTCTCATCTCACTAAAGTATGTATCAAGTAAAGTTTTTGCAGCAACAAACGAAGTGAGCTTACCTTGCAATACTTGCTGTTCCTTATCACCCAGCATAGCTTCTATAACCGGATTATGATAGAAACTATCACGCAGGCGCTCGTTAATACTTTCGTACATCCAGTATTTACTTTGTTCATTACGGCGGTAATCAAAGTAGCCGTTGTCCTTCACAAAAGCAACGTAATCGTAAATCATATCCCAGATTTCTTTCACTCCCAAGTTATAGAAGCCGGAATAGGTCATTACCTGTGGCGTCCATCCTGATTCAGGAGCAGGGAACAAATGCAGAGCATTACGGAACTGAGTTGCAGCCAGCTTAGCACGCTCCAGATTATCACCATCGGCTTTGTTGATAACAATACCGTCGGCCATTTCCATAATACCCCGTTTGATGCCTTGCAATTCATCGCCCGTACCGGCTAACTGAATAAGCAGGAAGAAATCGACCATAGAATGTACAGCTGTTTCACTCTGTCCTACACCTACTGTCTCTACAAATATCTTATCGAAACCGGCAGCCTCACAAAGAATAATCGTCTCACGCGTCTTACGGGCTACTCCCCCCAGAGACCCTGCTGATGGACTGGGACGAATAAAGGATGCAGGATGAACTGAAAGTTGCTCCATACGTGTCTTATCACCCAAAATGCTGCCTTTACTACGCTCACTACTGGGATCGATGGCAAGCACCGCCAGTTTACCTGCATATTTCTCCAATACATGCAGACCGAAAACATCAATGGAAGTACTTTTACCCGCTCCCGGTACACCACTGATACCTACACGGATAGAATTTCCGGAATAAGGCAGGCATTTCTCAATGACTTCTTGTGCCACTGCCTGGTGTTCAACTTTCACGCTTTCCACCAAAGTCACTGCCTGGCTTAGAATGGTTACATCCCCTTTTACAATGCCTTCTACAAACTCCGCCACGGAGAGCTGACGCTTTCTGGGTTTAGGACGACGATAGGGATTAACAGATGAAGGTTGTTCAATGCCTGCATTGACAACCAGACCTTTATAGGCTTCATTGTTTTCAGGATGTTCCAT
>ERZ1504920.256-NODE-256-length-14766-cov-5.625858_pt1 | contig 14766 bp, 5 predicted proteins | sample MGYA00574607_ERZ1504920 | MGnify/ENA primary metagenome ERZ1504920 (study PRJEB39906, sample SAMEA3182078) | gut metagenome | biome: human; feature: gut; material: Stool; isolation source: human stools | place: Canada | collected 2012-11-20 ...
AAGACCAGACAAAAGAGAATTATTTGAATTTGAATATTTATAGCGAGTACTTTCATTCTTTTAACAACATTCATAACACGAAAATTATGCTTGGTTTCCAAACCGAAAGTATGCAACAAGAATTTTCATCCACACAAAAATATGGTGTCATGATAGGGGACATGCCTTATTTTGATATCACAACCGGATTGGACGGGAAAGGCAATGTCAAGGCAACTAAAGCTAACGGAAATGGTAAGAGGTGGAAAACAGCTGGTTTCTTCGGTCGTTTAAACTACGATTATATGGGTCGCTATTTAGCAGAAATCAACATGCGTTACGACGGTTCTTCCCGTTTCCGTCGAGGAAGTCGCTGGCAATGGTCTCCTTCATTCTCTTTAGGCTGGAACATCGCTCAGGAAAAATTCTGGGAGTCACTGACAGATATAGCCAACACATTAAAATTACGTGTTTCTTATGGTGAATTGGGTAACCAGAATACTACAGCATGGTATCCTACCTATCGTGACATGATACTAAAATCATCTAACGGAACATGGTTGCAAGACAACCAAAAACCTAATACAGCAGAACCTGGTGATTTAGTCAGCAACTCTTTAACATGGGAAAAAGTCCGTACTTGGGATGTCGGTTTTGACTATGGTTTCTTTAACAACCGTCTGACAGGTAGTTTTGATTACTACATTCGTTATACAGACGGCATGGTGGGACCTGCTCCTGAGCTTCCTTCTACACTAGGTACCTCTGCCCCTAAAACCAATAACTGTAATTTGAGAACAAACGGTTGGGAATTATCTATCGGTTGGAGAGACCGTTTAAATAGTGGATTGGGATATAGTGCCACTTTCACCCTTTCAGATGCTAAGACTATTGTCACTAGCTATCCAAGCAATGCCACTAACACTATTGGTTTGAACAAATATGTTGAAGGACGAGAAATAGGTGAAATCTGGGGATTGCAAACAATAGGAATAGCTAAATCAGAAGAAGAGATGCAAGCTCATCTATCTTCATTACCCAAAGGAGGACAAGAAGCGATTGGCTCCAAATGGTCTGCCGGTGATATTATGTATCGTGATTTGAACGGTGACGGAAAAATATCTAAAGGTGCCAGCACATTAGACGATCATGGCGATTTGAAAGTTATTGGTAACAGCACTCCCCGATATTTTTTTGGTATTGATCTGAATGCAGATTGGAAAGGTTTTGATGTTCGTCTTTTCTTTCAAGGAGTAATGAAACGGGATTATTGGGGAAAAGATAATTTCTGCGGTTATCTATTTGGTGCAAGAGGAGATAAAGACATGTGGCATGCCCGTGGCTTGGTAGAACATCAAGATTATTTCCGCGCTCAGGCAATAGGTATCGACGGACACGAACTTCCGGCAAACCTAGATGCTTATTATCCACGACCTGTATTTAAGGAAGGAGCTAAAAACCAAGAAACCCAAAGCCGTTATTTACAAGATGCATCCTATATTCGTTTAAAGAATTTCCAGTTGGGTTATACTCTCCCAACCAAATGGATGAAAAATATAGGATTGACCAAATGCCGTGTGTTTGTTTCCGGAGAAAATCTTTGGACTGGAACATCATTGTCTTCTTTGTTTGATCCGGAAACAATTAGTGGAGGTAATGGTGGTAATGCTTATCCGTTATCAAGCACCTGGTCTTTTGGCTTAAGTTTAACACTTTAATATACATATACAATGAAAATAAAACATATATTCTTATCTGTACTAATCGCTTCATCAGGATTTATATTTACTGCTTGCGATAACTATTTGGATGAAGTACCTGAGGCATCTATTTCCCCAGAAGTATATTTTACAGAGGCAACCCATATTCAAGCCTCTGCAGATAATTTGTACTCTGATATTCTTCCCTCTCACGGAACAGGAAATACATATGGCATCTACAAAGATGATGCAACAACGGACAATCAAATAGAGGTTACAGCCCCCAATCGTTTTACTTCCACCTTGTGGAAAGTGGACAATGCGGAAACCAGCAATTGGAACTTTGATAAAATATACAAAATCAATTTTGTATTATCGAATGTGTTGCCTAATTTTGGAGATAAAAATGCTGATGGAAACGACTTGAGCGGCAATGCCAATACCATCAATGGTGATCTTAACAGCATAAAACATTATATTGGTGAATTATTTTTTTTACGTGCTTGTGAATATTTTAAACGTTATCAGCTGTTTGGAGATTTTCCCATAATTACCCACCCATTGCTGGACGACAAAGAAGCATTGAGTGAAGCCAGTAAACGATCACCACGCAATGAAGTGGCTCGCTTTATTCTAAGTGATTTGGATAAAGCTATTACTTTGTTAAAAGCTAAAAATATGCCGACAACCAGAATAAATGCGGATGCTGCTATTTTATTAAAGTCGCGTGTGGCTCTATTTGAAGGTACTTGGTTGAAATATTTTAAGAATACGGCTTTTGTACCCAATGGTAACGGTTGGCCTGGCAAGGCAAAAGATTACAATTCCACTTATCAATATCCCAGCGGGAATATTGATAGTGAGATAGATTATTTCTTAGAAATCGCCATGACAGCTTCTAAAGATATCGCAGAACGCTACAAAAATAAGCTTACAGAAAATACAGGTACCCTGCAACAGTCAACTAGCGAAGCTGCAAACCCCTATTTTGACATGTTTGCTCAAGAAGATTTATCTTCTGTCGATGAAGTTTTGTTATGGCGCAGATACGCTTATAACTTAGTACACCACAACGTAAATGTCTATGCTAGCTGGGGAAACAATGGCGTAGGCGTCACCCGTAGCTTTGTGAATAACTTTTTGATGGCTGACGGCACTCCTGTTTATACCCACGGTGATTATATGAACGGAGACGGATATTATATGGGAGACAAAACCATACACGACGTTCGTCAAAACAGAGACTGCCGATTGGTTATCTTTCTGAAAGACCCCGGACAACATAACATCTTAATAAAAGATGTGGTTGGTGAGACAGCCAATGTTGAAGAAACTTATCCATTGATTACCATTACAGATGGTGCCCGTCGTTATGTAACTGGGTATGCTTTACGCAAAGGAGGAGCTTTCCATCAGAAATATTATTCCAATTCAAAAGGATATACCGCCTCTATTGCTTATCGTGCGACAGAAGCCTTGTTGAATTACATGGAAGCCAGTTATGAAAAGAATGGTACTTTGGACGGAACAGCAACCGAATATTGGAAAATTATTCGCCGTCGTTCTCATGTAGATGAGGATTTTCAAAAGACCATTGCTTTAACGGATATGAGTAAAGAGGCTGAAAATGATTGGGGAGCGTATTCCGGTGGTAAATTAATAGACGCAACTCTCTATAATATACGTCGTGAGCGCCGATGTGAATTTATGGCGGATGGGCTTCGTTATATGGACTTATGCCGTTGGCGTGCTATGGACCAGTTGATTGAACAACCTTATATACCGGAAGGTTTCCATTTATGGAACACTCCTATGCAGACTTGGTATGCAGATTTGCTATATGATGGATCAGACGCTTCCAATGTTTCTTCACCTAATGTCAGCGAATACTTGCGCCCTTACCAGAAGAATTCTAAACAGACCTGTTATAATGGTTTTACTTGGCGTATGGCTCATTATCTACATCCCATTATGGTCAAGCAGTTTTTGATCACCGCCCCCGATAACAAAACAGTAGAGAATTCTCCTCTCTATCAAAATCCATATTGGCCTATAGTACCGGATATGCCTGCTGAAAAATAAGTTTCAGGGCATTCTAATATCTTATGATTGGAATGCCCTGATAACTTGATATCATACGACTGATAAGAAAAGAGTAGCCATTGTATGTGTTTTTTGTACGATAATACAGGTATTGCAACTAAATTCCATGTCTGCAACTCTTTATAATTCCGATATTTGTGAATACACACAAGCCGATACAAATCGGTGTTCATTCTTTATAATAATGTATCAAATAAAAAACATCGTTATCATTTTTTTCTTGATGCTTGTTCCTGTCGGAGTAACAGCCCAATATCAGAAAGCACAGGAAAAAGCTCCTCTGGTCAATGTACCTTTGGAAAATTTTGCATCACAGCAGAAAGTCCTTTTTAACTTTGGCTGGAAATTCCAGTTGGTTACAAACGAGAATAAAAATACCGATTTCGCCTCACCTGTCTTGGATGACTCTTCCTGGCGTACATTGGACCTTCCTCATGATTTCCAGTTCGAACAACCCTGGACTGAAAATGGTGGAGGTGCACGCGGATTTAAACCCATGTGCGAAGGATGGTACCGCAAGTCTTTCCCTACCGATCCGTCGTGGAAAGGGAAACGGGTGGTTCTGGATTTCGGAGGTATCATTTATCTGGGCGATGTCTATCTGAACGGTACAAAAATAGCCTCGACAGATTATGGATATGTGGGGCTTGAAGCGGACCTTACCCCTTTTCTACGTCACGACGGAGAAAACGTGGTAGCCGTTTATGCCTCCACCGGTCCCAAGAAAGGCTCACGCTGGTACACGGGAGGCGGTCTGTTCCGTGATGTGTATCTGCAGGTGCAGAATCCCACACACATCGCCCGCCACGGGGTGTATATCACCACCCCCGAAGTTTCCTCCTCCCGAGCAACGGTAGCCGTACAGGTTGAGGTGGACGGCTGGCAGAAGCATGATGTACGGATACGGACCACCCTCCGCAATCCGAAAGGTGTCATAGTGGGCTCCGTGCAATCCGGTATGCCCGAACATACGCACCAGACCTGCACGGAAGTGAAGTTACCGGCGCTTACTCTGGAGAATCCGCAACTTTGGTCATGTGAGTCCCCGCAACTTTATAGTGCTGATGTAGTTGTGATGGCGGACGGTATGGTAGTGGACAGTCTTACTGAACAGTTTGGTATCCGTAAATTGGAATTCTCTTCCGAATTTGGTTTCAGACTCAATGGTGAGAAAATATTCCTAAAGGGAAATGCCAACCATCATGACCTTGGCGCATTGGGAGCTGCCAGTTACGACAGGGCCATCGAACGCATGATGCTACAACTCAAATCCTTCGGTTACAACTGCATCCGCTGTTCACATAATCCGTACAGTGACAGTTTTGCCCGCATTGCAGATCGTGTGGGGATGTTAGTAGTGGACGAACTGACGGACAAATGGAGTGACAATGACTATTGGGGCGGACGTCAACCGTTCACCCATATCTGGCACAAACTGATTACAGAATGGATCAAACGCGACCGTAATCGTCCGTCCATCATTTTGTGGAGCTTGGGAAACGAACTTCAGATTCGTGAAGGATGGGCAGGTTTCGAAGGAACCAACGACTGGGGAATCACTACCTATAACATATTCAACCAGCTGGTAAAGAGATGGGATCATACACGTCTCACCACTGTAGCCATGTTCCCCGCCCGTGCGGGAGCTATAACCCGGCACGACAAGGAGTTCAACGACTATTTAGTACCGCCTGAACTGGCTTGTGCCACAGAAGTGGCATCGTTCAATTACCAGTCGGACAAATATGACGCTTATTTGAAATACCGGCCGGACCTTATCCTGTTCCAGAGTGAGGCTGAAACCAGCAACTTGTTGCAGCCTTATTATAATATGGATAAAGAGCGGATGGTCGGTATCGCCTATTGGGGTTCGGTCGAGTATTGGGGGGAATCCAATAAATGGCCTAAGAAAGGGTGGAACTACTCCTTCTTTGAGCATACCATGCGCCCCTATCCCCAGGCCTATCTTATTAAAACGGCTTTCATGCCGGAGATTCCTGAAGTACATATCGGAGTGGTCGATGCGGCGGGAGCGGAAAGTGTCAGCTGGAATGACGTCATAGTGGGACGCATGGCGCTGAACGAGTGCTGGAATCATACTCCGGGCAGCAGACGGTCACTCTTCACCTTCACTAATGCACATTCTGTAGAGTTGTTGGTAAACGGTCAGAGCATGGGAATTCAAAAAAACGATACGACACGGGCAAACCTGCGTAATATGATTTATTGGAAGGATGTTCCTTATGGCAACGGTGGCTCTGTGGTGGCAATAGCCCGTGACAAGTCGGGCAAAGAAGTGGCGCGTCATCGTATTGAAACTGCCGGAAAAGCCGTGGCACTCCGGATTGAGGCGGAAACACCGACGGACTGGAAGGCAGACGGTATGGACTTGCAATATATAAACGTGACGGTCATAGACAAAAAAGGTCGTCCGGTATGGGACTACAACGAGCCACTTACTTTACAAATGGAAGGTGCGGCACGATTGGTGGCATTGGATAACGGGGATCATTATACGGATGAGCTCTTTCATGGCATAACTTCCAAACGAATGTATCAGGGAAGGATGCAAATTATTCTCCGAAGCGATCAGGAGGCTGGGAATGTTACGGTCAAAATATCCTCAGCTGGATTGAAAGGCACACTTCGGTTGAAAACGATAAAAGAATGAAAGGAAATATATGAATAAAAGATTAAAATTACTTGGCATCTTTATAACAGCATCTTTATGTTGTTATGCCCAGACAAAAGAGTTCGATCCTTCTCTGGATCCTAATGTAACCATCGTGAGCCGGCAATCTCAGGAGGAATGGAACAGTCGCTATATGTGGTATCCGGGACAACTGGCTGCTTTCTACCAGCAACAATGTGCCCGTATCTCAAAAGAGCGTTGCGTTAATGTAGGATATCCGGGTAAATTTTTTGCAAAGAACAATCATGCCTGGTTCAGAAAAGAGGTAAGATTGAAAAAGGAAAGTAGTCTTTGCTGGGAGGGTCCGTCGGATATTATTCTTTATATAAATGGTGTAAAACAGTCTGTTTCCGGTAAACAGGTTATTTTACCCGTGGGCAGATCCTCTTTATTGTTTGAGGTGACAACGGATGACTCATTACCTTGTATCATTCTGAAAGGGGCGGGACTGGAAAATCTGGATGAATGGCAAGTCAGCATGGATAAAGAGCATTGGACAATACCCGAGAGTGCCGTCATGTATAATAAACCGGGCGTGCTGCCGGATGCTCCGCAAGATATGACAGCCCGGATTAAACCTTCACAAATACTCCCCATGCGCAATGCTGAGATGCAAGGTAAAGACGGAATTAGTATCGGAAAGAATGGTTATGTCCTCATCGACTTTTTCCATCTTGAGATTGGAACACTGACCTTTCAAGCGAAAGGAAAGGGAACTATAACCGTACGCGTTGGCGAAACTCCCGAAGAAGCACTGGAACGGGATGATAAGAAACTGGAACAATATCCATTGGCTCCTGTTACCTTGTCAGAAGAAGGAGGCACCATCACTTTGCCGGAACGCGCTCTCCGATATGTTTCACTGGAATGCGACAAGGGGGCTGAGATTACCTCCCTTCGTTTTGATGCGTCATTGTGGCCGGTAGAGCACCAGATGCAGTTTGAAACGGATGATGATTATGTGAACAACCTGTTCAAAATGAGCAGTGCGACATTGCATACTAGTATGCACCGCTTTTATCTGGACGGGGTGAAGCGTGATTTTCTTCCCTGGTCCATGGATGCGCTGGTCAGCACCCTGGCGGGGGATTATCTTTTCGGTGACCAGCAGGTGTCAAAAAACGGAATTTCCATAGCACTGATGCCGCTTGATCCGCAGAAATCAGATATAGGGATTCCTGATTATCCGTTGCATGCCCTGTTCGGCCTGAAACAGAACTATCTGCGTTTCGGTGACTTGGCCACTTCCCTTCAATACAAAGACCGCATCATCCAGTTGCTTGATTTTTATGCCTCCATCGTGGATGAGAATGGTTTTGTACACGGCAATTATGGAGACAGGCAGTTCGGTTATACCCCCGGATGGTCCACCTATAACGGTCCTGTCCGGAAAGGGGTGGCGGCCTATGCCCAGATCATGCTCTATTATAATTATGTGACCGGAGCTTATTTCGCGGATCTGTGGAAGGAGAGTGCATTGGCGGACAGATACCGCAAGTTGGCCCGGAATCTAAAAAAGAAGATTTTTGAACATTTTTGGGATGATGACCGGAAGGTCTTCATCAACGGTACAATGAATGACAATGTGACTGTGGACAAGCGTATTTCGCATCATGCCCAATATTGGGGAATACTGGCCGATATCTTTCCCGAAGAACATTATGACAACCTCTTTGAAAATATTCTGCCGAATTTGCCTAACTATTATGAGGTGGTCAGTTATGAGAAGGGTTATGAGTTTCTGGCTTATGCCAAAGCCGGGCGGATAAAAGAGTTATGGGATCATATTTATGGTGTGTTCGGCGACTGGATGGATCAGGGACATACCCGTTTCCCGGAGAACTTTATGATGAATGCTTCCCGCGCCCGTCAACTGGTGTTTTATAATCGTCCGTACGGCCTGAGTCTTTGTCATGGGGCGAATGGAGTCCCGGTAGTGGTAGGCGCATTGAACGGTCTTATCGGTTTCAGCCAGTCTTCGATGAAGACGAATGAATATACCATTAAACCGGAGTTACTCCATTTGAAGTGGATTCATTCCAGAATTCCGGTAAAGGAAGGATATATTGTCTTGAAACTGAATGCCGAGGGGGAGAGCACTATTGACATTCCGGCAGGATGTACAGTCAGAATTATAAAAAAGATCGGAAAGAAGCCACTGGTACTGAGAGAACAGGGCGGGTACAGCTTCCGGTTGAAGGACTGAGCGTTGAATAGAAAAAAGTGTCTGTTCAATAGCCATATTCTTTATTAAGTCATTCTTAATGTACTTGATTAAACCGACAAGTTGCAAGTTCTTGAATTTCTTCCTAGCTTTGTATTCGTTTGTTTTCAACAGGAGTACTTGCGTGAAGAATATGAAAAACATAGGAAGGATAGGATTACCAATCATTATTTTGTTATTGACTGTGCGGATAAATGCCGTTCCGGTCAAAGCATTTGATATGATAGTAAGAAACCTTCCTAATTCGGAACAGTTGCCGACCAAAGAATTGCTTTGTATTTTCCAGGATTCGGAAGGATATATGTGGTATGGCACTGAAGGGGGAGGCTTGTGCCGTGATGATGGATATACGGTGAAAGTATTCCGTTCTGATTTCAAGAACCCGGGAATCTTGGAAAACAACAGTGTGACGTGTATTACTGAAGACGGTGAAGGGAAAATATGGTTTGGAACGAAGCGTGGCGCCTATATTTTGTCAAAAACAGATTATGAGATAAGGGCGCTTGCTGATGAAACGATAAAGAGCTGGACTATAACTACAATGACAGCGACGTCTGATGGTACGATCTGGATTTCGACTAACAGGCATTTGTTTCGATACAATGAGTCAGGGGAAAGAACTGGAAAATACATTCTTAAATGGAAAGGACGGGAGAATACCGTCAATTCTATTTATGAGGATAAGAAACAGACTGTTTGGGTAACTCAAGCAAAAGGCGGGCTTTTTTGCTATGATAAGGTAAAGGACTCTTTTATTTCATATCCTTGGCCCTATGATGAGTATCCCACAAGCATGACGGAAGATCATAACACCCCGTATTATTGGGTTACTACTTGGGGAAAAGGTATTGTACGTTTTGATCCCAAGGCACAGGATACAGACAAAATGTTTGGATTGCAAACAGTGGATAATGCGTCTTCTAACTCCGATACCCGAAAGCTTCATCATATCATACAAGATTCTGTTAAGGGATATTTGTGGGTGATTGCGGCAGATAATTTATATGCCTATAAAATAACGGCCGATGCATCTTTGGATAAGGTAGATCTCTCCCGTTTATTATCAGCTGACAGGAAAATCCTCACAAAGATTCTTTCCGATCAATCCGGAAACTTATGGGTGACAGGTTATTATCCTTCTTCTTTCATTATTTCTTTTCTTCCTAATGAAGTGCTTCCTTTGTCTATGGAAGGGGTAAAGCAAAATTTGGGGGTAATCGCGTCTCCTATGCAGTTTTCTCAAGAGAAAAATTATTATTGGATCAGGCAAAAAAAATTGGGGCTGTATGCTTATGATCCCCAAAGAGATCGTATGTCTGTTGTTAAGAATGACAGGGAGCTTTCTTTTTTCTTTGAGAGGCCATCGGATAGAGAGGGACTCTATATGGTAAGGGATCATTCGGTAATTTTAATTCGGTATAAGGAGAACCGGCTTTTTGAATCCATCGTATGTGCCATACCCATTAAACAAGGTGAGCGTATCCGTGCTTTGCATGATGACCACCATGGAAATCTTTGGATAGGGACTACTTACCATTTATTTCGGTATAGCTTGGAGGAAGACCGATTGACTACAGTTTGTGATGATGTTAGTTTTATAAATGCTATCGTTTCGTCTAATGAAGGAGTTGTTTATTTTGCAACTGAAAGTAGAGGGTTGTGGAGAATTTCCGGAGAAAGCCGGTTGCAAATAAAGGATACTGGAGAAAATTATTCGGTATTGACTGTCGCACCGGACAACAATCTTTGGGTGGGTACTAAACAGGGCAATGTGTATAGTTATTCTCCGGATACGAATGATTTTATTTCCCGGACAAAAGATTGTGGATTGACAGGGGATGCTGTGTTGGATATAAAATCGGATGACGATGGGAATCTTTGGATTCTTACATCACAGCGGGTGATGGTCTATCATCCCGGAACACATATCTTTACTATGATGTCTTGTACTGATTCTTGGATAAATCTGGAAGATTTCCAGTCATTGTATAAAGGTCCTCGGGGAGAAATGAGTGTGGGTGGACGAGGTGGAATTGTGACTTTTCCTCACTATAATGAAAAAAAGAGAAGGATACCTGAGCCAACGGTGCGTTTGACATCCGTCGAAATGAATAACACCTCTGAAATCGGGGTGGATAATCAAAAGAAAATAAGCCTGTCTCCTCATGAGAGAAATGTGAAATTGTTTTTTTCTACTTTTGACCATTTGAATACGAATAAGGTAAGATATGCTTATCGTTATAAACAAAGAAACGATAATTGGGTGGCTTTACCGGCAGGGGAAAATAGTATCGGCTTGTCTGATTTGTCAAAGGGGGAATTTGAACTGGAAGTCCGTGCTACAGATGAGAATGGTCTGTGGAGTAAGAGTACATTGACGGTTATGATCCAGTGTCTGCCTGCTTGGTATGAAACAGGTTGGGCGTATTTGTTTTATATACTTGTTGTTTTATCGGTGGTGTGGGGATTGGGCCGGATGTATATGAAATTACGGAAGCCCATTATTGCACAGACTGTTCTGCCACTGGAACAAAATCCGGAGCAAAGGCATGAGATAGATCCATTGCCGGAAGAAGGAAAAGTAGAAGCGAATTCTATTTCAGCATCTGATGAGCAATTAATAAGGAAGGCATTGGATATGGTTGAGAAGAACCTTAGTAATCCTGAATATTCCATAGAAGATTTAAGTAGGGATATGTGCATGAGTCGTGCTACTCTTTACCGGAAGATTACATCTATCACCGGAAGTTCGCCTTCTGATTTCGTGAAGAATGTACGTCTTCGTAAAGCTGCCGAATTATTGAAAGAAGGAGGGCTTTCCATTGCTGAGATAGCTGATCAGGTTGGTTTTAATACGCCTAGTTATTTCACAAAATCATTCAAGAAACTGTTTGGGGTGTTGCCTACACAATATAAATAAGCTTGTAAGAGGCTCTGTCATCGTATCTTGCAACATTTGTTTCACATCTTGAAACGTGGGAGCGGTTTGTATCAAGGTGGATTTTCTACATTTGCTGTTGATAAATCAAATGAATAATACCATGAACAGACAGAATTTACTTATTTTATTATGTATGCTTTTGCTTTTTCCCGTATCCGGACAGAGCAATAACCGTGAGAAATATAATTTCAACCCTGGATGGTTGCTTTATATCGGAGATACGCCGGGGGCGGAAAGAACGGATTTTTCCGATGAAAACTGGAAAAAAATTACTTTGCCCCGGGCTTTTAATGAAGATGAGGCATTTAAAGTACATATATGGGGAATGACGGATACTATAGCCTAGTATAGAAAACATTTCAGGCTCCCTAAGACTGCAAAAGGGAAGAAGGTCTTTATTGAGTTTGAGGGAGTACGGCAGGCGGCGGATTTCTATTTGAACGGCAAGCATATAGGATTGCATGAAAATGGGGTGATGGCGGTAGGCTTTGATCTGACTCCGTTTCTGAATTTTGGTGGAGAGAATGTGATTGCTCTCCGAACAGACAATGACTGGAGGTATAAGGAGCGTTCGACTGGAAGTTTGTTCCAGTGGAATGATAGAAATTTCAATGCCAATTATGGAGGAGTACCTAAAAATGTATGGTTGCACATTACTGATAAATTATACCAGACCTTGCCTCTATACAGTAATTTACAGACTACAGGGACTTACATCTATGCATCCGATATTAAGGTAAGGACCCGTGAGGCGGTTGTTCATGCAGAGTCACAGGTGCGGAATGAGTATGGCAAGTCCGTTCATGTGGATTATGAGGTGAGCATTTATGATTATGATGGAAAAAGGGTCAGTACATTCCGGGGACAACCGACGACAGTGCAGTCCGGAGAAACGGTTGTATTGAAAGCTTCTGCACCATTAAAAGATCTTCATTTTTGGAGTTGGGGGTACGGCTATTTATATGATGTGAAGACTACCCTGTTGGTAAATGGCCGTCCGGTGGATGAAGTTGTTACTAGGACAGGTTTCCGCAAGACTCGTTTCGGAGAAGGAAAAGTGTGGCTCAATGACCGTGTGTTGCAGTTGAAGGGATACGCGCAACGGTCCAGTAATGAATGGCCGGGAGTAGGAATGTCTGTACCGCCTTGGATGAGTGACTACTCTAACGGATTGATGATTGAGCATAACGCCAATCTTTTTCGGTGGATGCATGTCACTCCCTGGAAACAGGATGTGGAATCTTGTGACCGTGTGGGGGTGATACAGATGTTGCCTGCAGGTGATGCGGAAAAAGATGTGACCGGCAGACGTTGGGAACAACGGAAAGAGTTGATGAGGGATGTTATTATTTATATGCGTAATAATCCAAGTATTTTATTTTATGAATCGGGAAATGAATCAATCAGCCGTGAGCACATGGTTGAGATGATTGCCATACGGGACCAGTACGATCCGCATGGAGGAAGGGCGATAGGTTCCCGGGAGATGTTGGACATTCGTGAGGCTGAGTATGGTGGTGAAATGCTTTATGTGAATAAAAGTGAACATCATCCTATGATTCAGACTGAATATTGTCGTGATGAGGGGCTGCGTAAATATTGGGATGAATACAGTTATCCGTTTCATAAACAGGGAGATGGCCCTTTGCACAAAGGACAGGACGCCGGAGCATATAATCAGAATCAGGACAGGCTGACTGTGGAGTTTGTCCGACGGTGGTATGATTTGTGGCGTGAGCGTCCCGGAACAGGCCGGCGTGTCAATTCAGGAGGCGCGAAGATTGTGTTTTCCGATACGCAGACTTATGGACGTGGTGCCGAGAATTATCGCCGGAGCGGTGTGGTGGATCCGTTGAGAATCCCTAAAGATGGCTTCTTTGCACACAAGGTAATGTGGGACGGATGGGTGGATGTGGAAAACTATCATACTCATATTATTGGTCATTGGAATTATACTCCGGATGTGAGAAAACCTGTTTATGTGGTTTCATCGGGAGATGCAGTGGAACTGTTTGTAAATGGAAAATCCAAAGGTTTCGGCAGACAGGATTATCGGTTCTTGTTTACTTTTGATTCTGTGCAATGGGAGAAAGGGACGATTGAAGCCATATCTTACGATGAACAGCATAAAGAACTGAGCCGTCATTCTTTTCAAACCGTTGGAGAGCCTGAACGGTTAAAACTGACCTTGATGCATGGTCCGCAAGGTGTCTTTGCCGACGGCGCTGATATAGCGATGGTGCAGGTGGAAGTGGTGGATGACAATGGAGAACGATGCCCGTTAGCCAATCATAAGATAAAATTTGATTTACAAGGTCCAGCTGAATGGAGAGGAGGAATAGCACAGGCGGCAGATAATTATGTGTTGGCAAAAGAACTTCCTGTGGAATGTGGTATAACACGAGTGATGATCCGCTCGACAACGCAACCGGGGAATGTGGTGCTGAAGGTGGCTGCAGAAGGGTTGGCTTCAGAAGAAATAGCTTTCAGTACGCGGCCGGTAGAAGTTAAAAATGGCTTAAGTACCTTTTTCCCATCTGTTGGGTTGCCTAGCCGTTTTGATCGTGGTGAAACTCCGTCCTCGCCCTCTTATAAAGAGACCAAAGTTGATGTCAGAGTAGCTGATGTTACAGCCGGAACAAATCAAAGGGATGCAGGGAAAAGTTTTGATGACAACGAATTGAGCGAGTGGAAAAATGATGGCAGGTTGAACACCGCCTGGATTACATATAAATTGGAAAGGCGTGCGGAAATAGATGATATCTGTATCAAACTGACCGGATGGAGGCAGCGTTCTTATCCGCTTGAAGTATATGCCGGAGAACACTTGATTTGGAGCGGGAACACGGAGAAAAGTTTGGGATATGTCCATTTGATGATTGACCGTCCGGTACGTTCTGATGAGATAACCATCCGTTTGAAGGGGGCTACTCAGGATTCCGATGCATTCGGCCAAATCATAGAAGTTGTGGAACCCAAGGCCGGAGAGCTTGATCTTTTCAAAGCTGAAGGAGGCAAGAAGGTACACAATGAACTCCGGATAGTTGAGGTGGAATTTTTAGAAACTTTGAATCAGTAATTTCAGAAATTAAGAAAATACGTCTATATTTACATCAATTATAAAATA
>ERZ1504920.298-NODE-298-length-13839-cov-10.230630_pt1 | contig 13839 bp, 10 predicted proteins | sample MGYA00574607_ERZ1504920 | MGnify/ENA primary metagenome ERZ1504920 (study PRJEB39906, sample SAMEA3182078) | gut metagenome | biome: human; feature: gut; material: Stool; isolation source: human stools | place: Canada | collected 2012-11-20 ...
AAACGACCACTTGAAGGTTTCGTATAAATAGAAAAAGACTTTATCTCCTCTCTCTCCACCAGACCACATAAGTTGACGGTCTTTTCTTTCACTTTCTATACTGATCGCCCAGCTGACACAGTATCAGATTTTTCCCGGATACAATACTGTAAAATATATTAATCAGTATCTTCAGGTCAAAAAGCTAGGAACGGTACCCTAAATAATAGAGGTCATACTCCTGCCATTTGAGATTTTTTCCATAGTATCTATATAACCGTTATATAACGTGACATATGATGTTATGCCCAAGCGGATCTGATAGAAATAAGAATACTGTAATCATGTTCCATAATTTGGTCAATGTAGAATTTCCGTTCGGGATGCGGCTCAATTAACGCCATATAACCACGCAAGGCATTGTATAATTGCGGCAACTTAACCAAATGATATGCACGGATGAAATGCCCGACTTTTGTCAGGCGAGAGTCATTGTTGCTGTTGCTATGGCTCAGTTGCGGATCGGATATTTCCGCATCAAGACACATGGAACGAAACTTGTATAGAACCTGCCGATACGTTCCTGCTTGAAGATGGCGATATTGCAGATAAAAAACGGTGGTGAAAAGAGAATCTGTACTACTAGTGACCACTGGAAATCGTATATACGCTTGATATTGCGGGAAAAGACCGGCATGTTGTTGGATATGAAGCAATCCTTGGGAACGTATTGATTCACAGAAGTGGTTATTATGATTTTACTTTCATTTACCTATACCATCTTTCAATTTGTTTACCTTTCTCTGATACGCGCTTATGCCTATTACATCAAGCTTTTGCAAACCTATATAGAATTCTGTCTGGGCAATGATTTCTGCGGCATTCTGTAGCAATGGTACAATAGATTTATGTTCAGTGACGGTACACGGTGTCTGAGCACTTCTGGCATATTCACGAAGACAGCCCTAAGTCTTGCCGAATAACCGTATGCATACCACATTCCTGTTATGCTTTTATAATGTAAATGGATCTGGTATCCATCGTTATTATGCTCGTTACGGATAATACTGTCAAGTTCTATACTTCTTATATGTTTGGCAGATTTACCATATAGAGTTCTTTTATTCCCTGAAAATTCCGCAAAAATCCAGTATTACCTTGTCATCTCTCCACGTCAGTTCCTTGAATGGTGTGTGTGCCGTAAGGAATACCACAATATCCGCTTTGTCGTAGGCTTCTTTGTAATCTGTCAACTTGAACACATTGTGCTCCCTCACATTGGGTTCCACAACCAGGATATTGGCATTATTGCAACTTTGCATCACTTTCGTGGTTATATATTTCGCGGGGCTCTCACGCAAATCGTCGATATTCGGTTTAAAAGCCAAGCCCATCATAGCGACACAGGGTTTGCGGTGATGCTTCAACTCAAACTTCAACATAACGTTCTTCACTTTTTCCGCACACCAGAAAGACTTATAGTTGTTGATATCTCTTGCATCCGCAATCAGTTTACTCTCTGCCGGAAAATCAGCTGTGATAAAATAAGGGTCAACAGCGATGCAATGACCACCCACACCGCAACCTGGTTGCAGAATGTTCACTCGCGGATGCTTGTTGGCAAGATTGATAAGCTCCCACACATTAATACCTGCCTTGTCGCAAATCAAAGAAAGTTCATTCGCAAAGGCAATCTGTACATCACGACAGGAATTTTCTGTCAATTTGCACATTTCAGCGGTACGACAATTAGTCTTGTGGAGCGTGCCCTGCACAAATTGAGAATAGAACTCAATAGCCTTATCAGTAGATTCGGGATTCAAACCACCGATGACACGGTCGTTGTGTACTAACTCGTAAATCACATTACCCGGTAATACACGTTCGGGGCAATAAGCCACAAAAATATTTCTTTCCAATTCAGGACGTTCACTGAAAATGAGGCGGGACATCGCTTCGGTAGTGCCTACGGGTGAAGTGGACTCAATGACATAAAGATCGCCTTTCTTAAGCAACGGTAATACGGCACGCGTAGCGGCTTCCACATAGCTGGTGTCCGGTTCATGATTTCCTTTGAATGGAGTGGGAACTACCATGAAATAAGCATCGCTCACCTCCGGCTTTATGGATGCTTTCAACGAGCCGGCATTTACCACTTCCTGTAACATCTCTTCCATGCCCGGCTCAATGATATGCAGATGTCCTGCATTTGTCATTTCCACTACTTGAGGGTTAATATCAACTCCCATAATCTGAATGCCGTGCTTGGCGGCAATGATGGCTGTGGGCAGTCCGATATACCCCAAGCCCATAAAACAAGCTTTCATTATCAATCTATTATATAAGTGTTATTATTTTGTACAATCATTCAAAATTTCTTTCCAAATACAATTGCACAGAATGTGTTCAGCAGAATTTTGAAGTCGAACCACCATGAACGATGCCCTAAATAATAAAGGTCATATTCCAAGCGTCGGAGCATCTTCTCCATTGTATCCGTATAGCCGTTATATAGCGTGGCATACGATGTTACACCCGGACGGATTTGGTAAAGATAGGTGTATCGTTGGTCGTGTTCAAGTATCTGGTCTATATAAAACTTGCGTTCGGGACGCGGACCTATGAATGCCATATCGCCACACAAGACGTTGTAGAGTTGAGGCAATTCATCCAAATGGTGCGCTCGGATGAAACGACCGATTTTTGTCAACCGAGGATCATTGTCACCTCCGCTGTGACTGAGTTGTGGCCCGAACTTCTCGGCATCCAGACGCATGGAACGAAACTTGTATATATAAAATGGACGACCGAACCTGCCGATACGCTCCTGCTTGAAGATGGCACTTCCTCCATCCTCCATGTGAATGACAATGTAGCAAATCAAGAATAGCGGAGAAAAAATTGTCAAAGCAATCAATGACAGGATAAAATCACTGATACGCTTTACATTACGTGCAAATGCAGACATCCCGTCGGGAATAAAACTGTCCCGTGGCACATATTGGCTGACATGTGTGGTGACAATTATTGCGTCATCATTCGAGCTCCCTTTCAACTTATGCAACCACATCTGATAAGCATTGAAATTTATTGTATCTGCCATTTTCAATTTTATAGAAGTTGCTGTTTGTGAACCTATCTCAACTGAGTATTGCAGCAATAAGCCAAGGGATTCTCCGGATGTAACCGTACATGGCATCTGAAGGCAGTCTGAGTAACTACGCAAATTCATGTAGCCTTGTCGTTTATCAAAAAGGCGTAAACCATATGCTGAGTAGCCATATGCACACCATGCACCGATCTGTTTATTCCAATATAAGTTGATGTTAGAACCGTCATTTTGACTTTCGGTTTCCCTAATAAGTTGAATATTCATAAAATATATTTGCGAAATTTACTTAAATTAAGGTTTATACCAAATCCTGTTGATTGTACAAGTCTTGTTGCAATTTAGTCAACGGACGTAGATGAATGTCATTCTCCAGAAAACCAAAAATGATACGTTTCTGAAGGGAAGGAGTTATGGTCATCCCATTGTATTGATTTTTCATCATCTTCATATAGGTTTTATCCCATGCCTTGCGTTTCCAGATAATTTCTTCCGTTACATCCTTGAATGCGGAATACAATGGAGTAATGTGGAAACACTTTTCATGATTTTCTCTCAAAAGATTGTTTCCGGGTGCGTCAAAGTAGATCTCCAGAGCTTCCGCTTTATTGCTTTTCAAATATTCAAGTACGACTTTGTCATGTGAAATCCCTTTCAAGTGCACTGTGCTCATCACCATAGCCATTGAACTGATATTGTTCTCCTTGTTTCAAGATGCGCAGTACGTTCTTGTTTCAGCGGTTATCCTTTCGGATTACAAGTTTCGTTAATGCAAAATTTGCAATCATTGATCACTTTGTTTTTGTAAGGTTCCAATGACTTCCGATTTTACTGCCGAAGCGACCAATGTCTTGTAACAGCCTATGGAATGGATGTCACAACCGGTACGGTCATACATTCCGGCTTTCAGTAAGACTTCGGCCTTTTCTTGCACATGTCTGCCGTATCTCCCGATCAACGAGGGCACATTGAGTTGAAAGGAGATATGTTCTTCCTTCAATATCTTATAATCTTTCTTCTGCATGTATTCATACCGTTCCGGATGGGCCAACAATGGATAATAACCTTTTTTTTGGGTGCGTTGCAAAATAGACAGTAGCCCCATTGGTGGACTGAAATAAGAAGTTTCCACTAACAGATAACGTTTTCCTTCCTCAAGGGGTAACAGATCATCCTTTTCCAACCGTTCCTCAAAAAGGTTATCCAACATATATTCCGCAGCCAAAGCCAATTCCACCTTCCCTTGATACTTTTGCTTTAAGCGCAAGAATTTTTGTTGTAATGCAGCGGTTTCATTGGGCATGTCTTCCATGATATGAGGGGTAAGCCATACTTTCCGCACTCCTTGCCGTTCCATCTCATCTAAAATTCTCCATGTTTCTTCTTCTGTTTTTACCCCATCGTCAACACCGGGCAACAAGTGACTATGGCAATCAGTCATCCCATGCAGGATACCGCTATCGGCTATAGGAACAGAAGATTTAAAGAACCACATTTCAACTTACAATTTTATATCATTTTTTATCTCTACAATAAGAGGCATACCCGTTGTGGTAACCATAACTATAACCATAGCGGTAACTATAGCGTCCACCGGTGCTTTCCGTGCCATTCAAAATTATTGAAAGATTCTTGAAACGCTTTTCTTGATAAATGTTTTCCAATTCAGACAACAGCGAGCGATCCAACAATCCCGCACGTACAACAAAGAATGTCCGATCGGCATATTGCTCGATTATCTGTGCATCTGCCACAATATCAATCGGCGGACAATCAATAAAAATATAGTCATACTCGTTGCGTAAGGCTTGTATCAAGGTTGCCAAACTTTTATCCTCCAACAATTCCGTCGGGTTGGGAGGAATGGTTCCTACCGGAATGGTATGCAGATTAGGATATTTTTTATCCGTTATAAGCAATTCATTCCAACTGGTTTCCTCGTATCCCAAGTAGTCACTTAACCCCTTTTTAGGCGACCCGACATAAGCCGAAACTGTTCCATGTCGCAAATCCCCGTCTATCACCAACACTTTTTTCCCTTTAATGGCAAAACTCATGGCGATGTTCATGGACAAGAAACTCTTTCCGCTACCCGGATTAAAGGAGGTTACTACAAATACCTTCTGCTGGGTGTTCTTGTTTTTTATAAAGTCCACGTTGGAGCGGAGCACACGAAAAGCTTCGTTGATAATGTTTCGGTTACTCTCTTCCACCACAATCACATGTTCCGGAGATTTGTTATTTTTTTTCTTGTTACTGAGATATAACGGTATTTCACCTAAACAGGGCACACTCAGGTTTTCCAAATCTTTTTTACCCCGAACTTTGGTGTTCATATTCTCTTGCATAAAGATAATCACAGCCGGTACTAAAAGTCCGAGAACAAGAGCCACCAACAAAATGTTTTTCTTATTCGGTGCCGTTGGTAAGGCACTGCCACGTGGAGCTGTAATCATTCGCGTATTATAAGCGGTAAATGCTTGTGACAGTTCGTTCTCTTCACGTTTCTGGAGCAGATACAGGTACAACTCTTCCTTTACTTTTTGTTGGCGTTCTACCGATAACAAGTATTTGGCCTGACTCGGATTAGAAGCTAACTGTTGAGTTGTAGTTGCTTCCTGTTGGCGAATACTGCGTATCTGGGTATTCAACGATACAATCAGATTATCAACCGATTGAAGAATCGTACGTTTCATACTCTGCATTGAGTTCCCTAAATCTTTCACCAATGGGTTCTTCTCACTACTGTTAGCTATCAACCGGTTACGATCCAACACCATCTTGTTGTATTCACCAATTTGACTTTCGATATTTACGTTAGCTATACCGGAGTTGGTCGGCAATGGCTGGTTCATATCCTTACTGTTCAGTTCGCGACGAATATACTGGGCCGTGGTAAGCTGGTTGGTGAGTGTCTGAATTTCTTTTTTATTCTCAGCCGACTGGCTCATATACAGACTGGAGGCCGCTTGAACATCAGGTAAAAGATGTTCACTCTTGTAGTTGGAGATATTCTCATCCACATGACCCAATTCGTTTTCAATCACGCCCAAACGTTCACCGATAAACCGTGAGGTACTTACAGCTATCTGGTTCTTGTCCTGGATCCATTTTTCGTTATAAACCTCAATCAGTGTATTTAATATATCTTCTGCCTTTTGTACGGAAGCATCATCGATGCTCAAATTAATAATGGTGGCATTTTCATTGCCTAAGTCAGCTCTCAATTTTTGCGTATAACTATCAGCCACCGCATCAGCCGGTTCTTTACTATATTGAATAGTGCTACCTGTAAAAGAATTCTCATATTGAGAGGTTAAGCTGATAGCCAATGTCCCTGCAGATGTTTGAATGGAGTCTCCGATATTTCCTTCAAACCGTTCCCCTGTTTCTTTTCCTGCAACGATAAAGTTTGAAAGATAAAACTTGTTTTGCGTGTCAACTTCTATATCAAAACTTACATTTTTTTTATTATCAACAAGGTAAGTCACCAATATCGGGCTTGATTTATACAGTTCTATTCTTTTCAAGCCTCTACGAATAGTATATATCTCATTTAGCCCCAAACGCTTCACCACCTCTGTCATCAGCGTAGGGGATTTCAAGGTGAGCAGTTCGTTGTTGATATTGGTGTTTGATTTAAAAATGCCCATATCTGCAAACTCATTCATGGCACTTGCCGAAGAATTGTTCTTAGAGTCATCCTTAATCAAAATGACAGCCGTCCGGGTATAGATATTAGGGGTACTCAACAAATATAATGATGCCGTTGCCAACGCAACGAATAAGGAAAGGGCAAACCAATACCATTTCGGGATAAACATACCCCATAAATCTTGTATCCGTATAAAGTTATCGGCAGGTTTGCCTGCGTTCGTTCTATTCTTTATCATTTTGGCTCTCTTTAATAGCTTATGAAATAATATCTAACAACATTACTTGAACAACAAAACACCCAGCGAGGATAGGAACGAACCGATACTGATCCACAACGATACCGATTTCACACTGTTCTCATTAATGGTGCTTTGTCCGGCACGCACCTTGTTGGGCTGTACATACACCACATCATTCTGTTTGAGGTAATATACCGGTGAATTAAACAGATCTTTCGAGCGGATATCCACCCAATGGGTTACACGCTCGCCGTTTTCTTCACGGATGACAAATATCGCATCTCGCTTTCCGTAGATGCTCAGGTCACCCGCCATGCTGATGGCTTCCAAAAGGGTGATCTGATCTTTCGTAATGGCATATTTGCCCGGAGTTTTCACCTCGCCCAACACAGAGAAATAAAGGTTCATAAACTCAACCGTGACCACCGGGTCGTTTACCAGATTCTCTTCCATTAGTCTTTTCTTTACCAAGGCGGCAATCTGACTCTTAGTCATGCCGGCAATATGCAATGTTCCGATAATCGGAAAATCAATGTCTCCCTTATCATCCAACGTATAGCCGGATATTTCTCCATTATTGCTGCCGGTACGCAAATCAGTAGAACCAGCACGGTATTGTACCCGTGTCAGATTAAACAAGGCCGCCAATTGCGGATCTTTGCTGGACACCATAATGGAGATTTGGTCTTTCGGTTGTACGGTAATGTCCCGCGCTCCGGAAATCGTCTCAGGTTGGTTAACCACAATGTCTTGAAAGTAAATAATTTCCTTCGATGTGTTGCAAGACGTGAGCAACACAATCCCGAGAAGAAGAGTCAAAAATCGCTTTTTCATTTTTATTTTACTGTACAGTTTATTTTCATTTCACTCTGACTTTTGCAATTTCATCAGAAAAGCCTGCGGAATATAGGAGGTGGCTACGGCACATACGCCTTGGACGGTGACCACTAGGCGGCTATTCTTCCTAATCCGGCAGATAACCCCTTCCGCTCCCTTGAACTTCCCGTCAATAACCCGTACACGTTCTCCCTTGTAAAACTTGGGATTGTCCTCCCCGAAATATTCCATCCCTTGCTCGCCGGACGAAGTGACCAGCATGAAGACATCCATTTCCCGCTCGGGAATGGCGAGAGGAAGCTTTCTCAATCCCTCCTGCCTTGTATATAAGATCACCTTATTCGTGAATTGTCGCTGCACCTCCAAAGCACGACAAACGGTTGAACGGAAGAACATAAGCGAATTAATGACCGGACGACGGAGTTTCTTCTTTATGCCGTTACGTTCCATCAAGGTTTCCTCACAAGGAATGTAAGTCTCGATCTTGTCTTTTTTCAATATATCCTCAATCTCGAAAACTTTGTTATAAAATACTTTTAGGGCGAACCAATGTTCGTGTGTGTGTGTTTCTATGTTCAACGAAAAGTAATGTTACCGGGTTGATAAAAAGGATATAATTTCCATTCCTGCACCTTCCGCTTTTTCAAATAAGGAAGATACAGCAATCAAGGTTAATCCGGTTTTTTCCTTCATAGGACTTCCGGAATGCGGGCCGCTCCTGACTACAGTGAGCGGATACCGTAACCCCCGTATTCGTACCGTTTCTATGTAAGAGAGGGTACACATGTTGTTTTTTTGCTGATAATCAAGAATATACATTGCTATAAAAGTACATTTTTGCTCGGTTTGCTCGGTTTTAGACTCGAAAATACGCTCGAATGGAAAATGCAACGTTCTCCTTTTATTTTATATTCTTATTACGGCACTATTTTGATTCATATTAAATTAGTAATATAAGTTATTGATAATCAACTGTTTGTAAATGGGGGGGGGGTAAAATAAGGAAATAAAAACGTTTATTTTACTTTTCAGTTTTACTGAGAATCATTACCTTTGCAGTGTGTTTTTACCCTCTCTTACATAGAAATGGTATCGTTCAAACCCTTCAAAATCTTCTCGTTCGCATTATCTATTATGGCATTGTCCAAAGAATCCAAGTAAATAAGCGTAGTCCTTTCGCTGCTGTGTCCCATCCCCGCACTGATGACGGCAATCGGTACGTCGTGGTTGCGTGCGGCGGTAGCCCAGCTGTGGCGTGGCGTATATGAGGACAAAGGTAATGGTTCGCCGAGCAATTTGCCCAACCGTTTCAACTTTCGGTTATGGTAGTTCAATCCGGTCCGATATTGACGGTAAGCCAGCTCCGGCTGTTCATCGGTAAGGATGGGGAAAAGATATGGACTTTCCGGACAAGTCCGCCCATACCGTTCCAATATCGTTACCATACACGGCTCTATGCGGAGTGTCAGGTATTGCCCGGTCTTATGACGATAATAGGTGATTCGTCCTCCACCTACATCCTCTTTTTTCAAATAGGCCATATCCACAAACGCCATCCCACGGGCGCAATAGCTGAACACGAACATATCTCTTGAAAGTGCCAGAGCCGGTGATCCGGATAGGTCAAGCCGCTGTAACTTCCGAATGGTTTCCTCATCCACGGCACGCTTCGATGTGCGAGCCACTCCTGTATAAACCTCACGAAACGGAAAGGTCTGCACCGCAAGACCTTGCTTTACGGCCTTGTTATAGACGGCACGCAGAATCCGCATATAGAACGAGCTGCTGTTTCTCGCTACCTTTTGTTGCCACAACCATGACTCATACCGACACGCTAGGGCGGAATCCAACGATGAAAAAGGAATGTCGTCACCGTCCAGGAAAGCGGAAAAGCTGTTCAGTGCACGCCGGTAATTACGAGAGGTGCCGTATTGGCCATTCTCCCAAAGCGTTTCCATCTCTTTTTTCATGTAGTACAGGAAACCGGGCTCGGAAGGCAGGGAGCGATAGCGGTTGAGTATTTCCGACAAGGTGTATGTTTCTCCGCTACAGTCCAGCTCGCGGATAATCTCACGGATGTCACGCATCTCCTTTTCCGCCCGTTTCCGGTAGGCGGTCAGGACCCTCTCATTGCCGGGGACAGCGACAAGCTCACGTTTCGTCTCATTCCACCACTCGGGAAATATCCTCATGTCGGTGGTAATCTGCCTGTTCTCCTGACGGTGGCAAAGCTGGTAACAGAGCGTGCCGGCCTTACCCTGTACCGTCGACGGACGGAATTTTAATTTAATGGTAGCCATATATAGTCTGTTTTATGATGAATAATAGGTACATAGATACAACCCGTGGGCTATATTGTTGAAGGAAGAAAATATTTAGTCATGGATTCCGCTTCTCCACTTGGAACACCGAATATCACCTGATGCCGATGCCAAACTCTGTAAATCTTCTTGAAAGACAGTCCGAATAGCCTCGTAAAGAATCAAAGTCCGAAAATGAAAAGCGACGTTTTTTCCGTGGAACAAGTCTAGAAATATTTATATCGCATAAACAACAAGACAGTATATGTTTTCTGGGAAATTCGTGAAAAACAGACGGATACTAGCGAGTTCCCTATAATCAAAGATAAATCAAAACCGTATTGTCACGGGCGTTCCGGCTTCGCTTTCCATGAGTATTTTCCTTGCGACAAGTCGCGGAAAATACACATGGAAACAAACGCCCGGACAATGGTTTTGATTTCGGGAAAGATTATAGGGACTCACTGCGACCGACGCAACGCATGAACGTGTCATTGATGAAAAAAGGAGGGCCTCCTTTATATCCCTAATAAATTCGGCAGGAAGTACGGGATATATGGGCAGACCTGCAATGTCTTATGAAAAAAACGCCGCCCCATGAGAAGACAGGGACTTCAGCTCCCTCTGCTCTGCATAATCCTCCCTTTGCGCCCGTGCCGGCTTCTTCGCCCTTCCTCCGCATACCATATCCTTGTTTTCACGGCATGTTTCTCTCACGGAAAACTAGTCTTTCGGACATTTGACGACATCTGATGACATCTGATGACACCTTTTTGAAAATCAGTGTTTTATTCGGATTTAGCCCATATTTTTGAAGTGTCAAAGCAATTTATTAACCCCAAAAAGAAAAGGTATGGCACAAGAAAAGAGCCCAAACGAGAAGCCTGGACGGCCCCGGAAACCGAAGGTCATGAACGATGCCCCTTTGGTGGAACAGATCACCGAGCTGATGATGATTCATAACAAGAGCGATCCGAAAGCCGGTGTACAAGTGGTCAGCGAGATCGACAAGGACGGGAAGGTCAAGACGGTTCCAGCGGACGAGAAGAATGAAAACTCATTCCTGAAATTCGACAAGAACTCGAGCATACTCGAAAACTTCATCAAGAATTTCTGGAGCCAGCTCAAGGAACCTACCCATTTCCGCCTGCTCCGCATGACCTTCCACGACTACAAGGTGAACAAGCAGGCGATCCAAGACCTGGCGGAAGGGAAAAAGACGGACGCAGTGAAGGAGTTCCTCAAACGCTACGAGATCCGTCCGAGAGAGAACAAGGAGGAACAAAACATGAATAAACAAGAAACAGCCATGGCAAAAAAAGAAACGCAACCGCAGGAACCCCTGCAACAGAGTGAGGTACAACAGGCATCACAGCAACAACAACCGCAGGCACAGCAGGTGCCGCAAGAGCCGCAAGGCCCGCGCTATCGTTACAATGAGAACATGATCGACTGGGAGGGATTGGACAAGATCGGTATCTCAAAGGCGACACTCGAACAGCAAGGACTCCTTGACTCCATGCTGAGAGGTTACAAGACCAACAAGCTGGTGCCGCTGACACTTAACATTCCCGGCGTGCTGACAGCCAAACTGGACGCGAGGCTCTCGCTCATACCGCAAGAGAACGGGCAGGTGGGGCTGGCCGTTCACGGCATACGCAAGGAGCCGCAGTTGGAACGCCCTTATTTCGGGTTCAACTTTAGTGAGGAGGACAAGAAGAACCTGCGTGAGACCGGCAACATGGGACGTGCGGTGGAACTCAACCTGCGTGGAAGCGAGTACACCCCCTGCCTGATCTCCATCGACAAGAACACCAACGAGCTGGTCGCCGTCCGGCAGGAACATGTCTACATCCCGCAGGAAGTGAGCGGGGTAAGACTTACGGACGAGGAGATCAGACTGCTGAAGGAGGGACAACCCGTCAAGGTGGAGGGGATGACCTCCAAGGCGGGAAAGGAGTTTGACGCCACGCTCCAATACAGTGCCGAGCGCAGGGGGCTGGAGTTCATCTTCCCGAAGAATCAGGTATTCAACGAGAAGTCCATCGGAGGCGTACCGCTCTCGCCTACCCAGATAAAGATGCTCAGCGAGGGACATACCATCCTGGTCGAGGACATGAAGTTCAAGAACAGGGACGGGGCTTTCTCCGCGTTTGTCACGATAGACCAGACGACAGGACGGCCGAATTACACCCGCCATAATCCGGAAACCGGAGAAATCTATATTCCAAAGGAAATCTGCAACGTGCAGCTGACAGCCGAGGACAAGGAGGTCCTGCGCAAGGGGCAGGCCGTCTATCTGGAAAACATGATCAACCGTAAGGGAGAGGAATTCTCCGCGTTTGTGAAGCTGGACATGAATACCGGCAGGACGATGTACTCACGCACGCCGGATGGATTCAACGAGCAGCAGGCACCACGTATCCCGGCGGAAGTTTACGGCCATGTGTTCACGGCGCAGGAAAAGGCGAACCTCCAGGACGGGAAGACCCTCCTTGTCGAAGGGTTGAAAAACAACGGGCAAACGTTCAGCTCCTACCTGAAAGTAAACCCTTATTCCGGACAGTTGCAGTATTTCCAGGAGAATCCGGATATCCGCAGGGACACTTCCCGTCAGGCGGCACAGGCGGATACCGCCCAAGGCCAGCAGCAGGAACAAAAGAAAGGGGCAAAACAAGCGGTATAACCCCGATCGGAGAGAGACAAAATCAGTTTTACAAACATCAAATCCCCAAACCGTATGAATACGAATCGGAACATCCCTTATATTTATAATATAAAAGATATTGACTGGACCGCTCTGAAAGCCGTGGGTATCGGCAAGGAACAACTGGAAGCGGACGGCAGCCTCGACCTGTTGTTGCAAGGCAAGGAGTCGGAAATCATCCCGTTGAGACTTTGTACCCCGGTTATCAGCCTGACCATGGACGCCACACTCAAACTGGTACCCGGTGACAACAACAGGACAATCATGGAAATCAACGGCATCCGTCAGGAGGAATCTCCAAAGAAATAACAAAAAAATAAAATAAGTTTAACCTGTCCCTGTACTGCCCAATCCGGTACGGGGCATCAAAAAGAAAAAGAATATGATCGCAATAGTGACTGACAGGCCCAACGTGGGCAGAGAGATAGCAAGAGTGTTGGGAGCCGACAGAAAAGAGAACGGCTATATGACCGGGAACGGCTACATGGTGACATGGACATATGGCAACATGCTTTCCCTTGCAATGCCGAAGGATTCAGGGACAGCCCGTGTGGAATGGAAAGACTTTCCCCTGCTGCCGCCTTCCTTCCTGACAGTAAGGCACGTGAAGACGGATACCGGATGGAATCCCGACATCAACGCGCTCCTCCAATTGAAGATAATAGCCAAGGTACTCAACGCGTGTGACACCATCATCGCGGCAACCGACGCTTCCCGGGAAGGAGAGATGCTGTTCCGTCATCTTTACGGCTTTCTGGAGTGCAAACAACCCTGTTTCCGCCTCTGGATCTCGTCTCTGACGGACGAGGCCATCACGGAAGGCATGGCGAACCTCCTTCCATGTGACCGGTTCGACAACCTGTTCCTGGCGGCGGACAGCCGTAACCGGGCGGACTGGCTCCTGGGGGTCAATTCAAGCTATGCCATCTGTAAGGCGGTAGGCTTCGGGAACAATTCGCTGGGCAGGGTACAGACCCCCGTACTGGCGGAGATATGCAGACGGTACCGGGA
>ERZ1504920.309-NODE-309-length-13671-cov-6.111486_pt1 | contig 13671 bp, 8 predicted proteins | sample MGYA00574607_ERZ1504920 | MGnify/ENA primary metagenome ERZ1504920 (study PRJEB39906, sample SAMEA3182078) | gut metagenome | biome: human; feature: gut; material: Stool; isolation source: human stools | place: Canada | collected 2012-11-20 ...
TGGCCGGCATTCTCGAAATGTAGGCTATAGGCGATCTCGGAGATCGTCAAAGGGGTACTAGTCAGAAGCTCTTTCGCACGAAGGAGCTTCTGTTGTAATTGATATTGGGCGGGGGAGACGCCGGTGTATTCCTTAAACATCCGGCGAAACCATGAATAACCTAAACCAAGACGGACAGCGATCTCTTCCGGACTTAATGGGTCCTCGATGTTCTCCTTCATTAATATACGTGCCTCGTTGATTTTATCTACGACATAGGTGTTCGTGAAGGAGTTGTTCTTTTCCTTATAATATACGGAGCCTAATATATGAAGCACGATACTGGAGATCATCTGTTGGTAACCGGATTTCTCCTCCGAGGCGAACTTCAGTATATCCTCATAAAGTCCGACGATCGTAGCGCTCAGCCCGATCCGGTGTAGCGGCTCTTCCTTGGTAAAGAATTTCTTCTCCACACGTTTATCGATATGAATGCCCCGGAAACCTACCCAATACTCATCCCATCCCGTTTCCCGGTCCGGATAATAACTATGCCATTCCCCGGGGAAAAGGAGGATCATCGTCCCTGCGTTTATCTTTTGCGATTTACAAGACTGGGAGGAAAAGTACCCGCTACCTTTCGTTATATATACCAATTGATACTCATTCAGGATACGTCCGGTCTGAGGCTTGAAATTATACTTCTCCGGATGCCGGGAAAGCGGATAGGCGCAACCCGGCGGGATGAATTGATATCCGACCGTCGTGACGACGATTCCCCATTCCTCATCCGTAGCGCTGATCGTCAAGTAACGTAGTAAATCATTCCGCAGTTCGTTCATGTCAGATTTGAAAGGTTTAAAATCATTTTCGTAAGCAAATATAGCAATAATGCTTCTACTTTTGCTTTCGTCAAACAAATAACTTTGTTAAGCCATGAAGGAATATAATTTTCTAGCCTTTGATATAGGGGCTACCAGTGGACGGGCCGTGCTCGGAACCTTAAAGGATGCCAAATTTGAAATGAAAGAGATCCATCGGTTCCCGAATCCGATGGTGGAATTACACGGACGGTTTTATTGGGATATCTATCATCTTTATACTTCTCTTATAGAAAGCTTGACGATATGCGCCCGGCAAAGAATCCGGTTGCACTCGATCGGAATAGATACATGGGGAGTGGATTTTGGGTATGTGGCTTTGGATGGCTCTTTATTGGGCTTACCTCGTGCTTACCGAGATCCTTATACGGACGGCGCTCCCGAGGACTTTTTCAAACGGATTCCCAAGGAAGAGGTCTATAAGCGAACAGGTATTCAAGTGATGCCGTTTAATAGCTTGTTCCAGCTTTTCAGGGCGGGGCAAGACTCGTTTATACCGCAGGAAGTGGCGGAAAAGATATTATTCATACCGGACCTTTTGGCTTATATGTTGACGGAGCGTATGGTATGTGAATATACGATCGCTTCCACGTCTCAATTATTGAACCCGGAAACCCATAAATTCGATTACAAGCTCTTGGAGGCCGTGGGTGTATCTCCTACTTTGATGTGTCCAGTGGTGATGCCGGGAACGTTGATCGGACGGTTGAGCGAGTCGATCGCCCGTAAGACAGGAATCGGGGAAATCCCGGTAATCGCCGTGGCCGGTCACGATACGGCGTCGGCGGTAGCCGCTGTTCCTGCTTCTTCTCCTAATTTCGCTTACTTGAGTAGCGGTACTTGGAGCTTGATGGGTATCGAGGTGGAGAAGCCGATTATCAACGAGGTCTCTTTCAAGAATAATTTCACGAATGAGGGGGGCATCGAGGGTACGACTCGCTTTTTGAAGAATATTACAGGTATGTGGATCTTGGAACGTTGCCGGGAGCAATGGAAGCGGTCCGGATTGGATTATTCGTACGATGATATGGTTCGGATGGCGGAGTTGAGCGAATTTACTTCTTTGATCAATCCGGATGATCCCCGTTTCGCCAATCCAGAGAATATGCTACGTGAGATCACGGCCTATTGTGAGGAAACCGGACAGGCTGTTCCCGCTTCGGACGCCGATTATATACATTGTATATTTTATAGCTTGGCGAATCGTTATAAAGAGGTGTTGGAAATACTCAAATCGATGTCGCCACATCCGATTGAACGATTGCATGTGATAGGTGGTGGCTCTCGGAACGATCTGCTGAATCAGTTGACAGCCAACGCTATCGGTATTCCCGTATTGGCAGGCCCGTCTGAGGCGACAGCCATTGGAAATTGCTTGATACAGGCTAAGTCGGCAGGATTACTGACGGATTGTTGGGAGATGCGAAGACTGATAGCCACCGCATTCCCTCCCAAGGAATTTTATCCGGAAAGGTGATACACATTCAAATCATATAAATTTAAAAACATCATACCATGACAAAAGACAGTTTAATTCAACAGGCATTTGAAGTAGCGGCAGAACGCTATGCGGCCGTAGGTGTAGACGTTCGTAAAGCTTTAGAGGATATGAAGAAAATATCCCTATCCCTGCATTGCTGGCAGGCCGATGACGTAAGCGGTTTCGAGAACCAAGGCGGCTCCTTGACCGGTGGTATACAAGTGACCGGCAATTATCCGGGACGTGCCCGTACTATCGACGAGTTGCGTCGGGATGTATTGAAGGCGAAATCCTATATCCCCGGTAATCATCGGCTTAGTCTGCATGAGATCTACGGGGATTTCCAAGGGGAGAAAGTAGACCGTGACGAGGTAGAACCCCATCATTTCGAGAGCTGGATACAATGGGCGAAAGAGAATGATTTCAAGCTAGACTTCAACAGTACCTCTTTCTCGCACCCTAAAAGCGGAGATTTGACCTTGGCTAACCCCAGCGATGATATCCGTAACTTCTGGATCGAGCATACGAAGCGTTGTCGCTGGATCAGCGATGAGATGGGTAAAGCCCAGAACGATCCTTGCATGATGAACCTTTGGATACATGACGGGAGCAAGGAAGTACCGGCCAGCCGCTTACGTTATCGCCGTATCTTGGAGGAATCGCTGGATGAGATATTCGCTACCGAATATAAATGGATGAAAGATTGTATCGAGGCGAAACTCTTCGGTATCGGCTTGGAGAGTTATACGGTAGGTTCCTATGATTTTTATTTGGGCTACGGAGCGAAAAAGAATAAGATCGTTACCTTGGACACCGGCCATTTCCATTTGACGGAAAGTATCGCCGATAAGGTTTCCTCGTTATTGCTGTTTACGCCCGAGATCATGTTGCACGTAAGTCGTCCGATCCGTTGGGATAGCGATCATGTCGTGATCTTGAATGACGATGTGCAGGATTTAGCCCGTGAGATCGTGCGTTGCGACGCCTTGGACCGGGTACATATCGGTTTGGATTATTTCGACGCTACCATCAATCGTATCGGTGCTTATGTCATTGGTAGCCGTGCCACGCAAAAAGCCTTTATGCTCGCTTTGCTGGAGCCGATCGCCTTGCTTCGCCAGTACGAGGATGAGGGTAAGTATTTCCAGCGTCTTGCCTTGCAGGAGGAAGCGAAGAGTCTGCCTTGGGGTGCGGTTTGGGATATGTATTGTCTGCAAAGTGGGGTCCCCGTAGGAGAGTCTTATATCGCTGAGATCGAGAAATATGAGTCCGACGTTACCTCAAGACGGCAATGATAGAGATCGGGATCGGGTTGTTGATCATCGCGATCGGCAGTTTCGGGCAGAGTAGCTCGTACGTGCCGATCAATAAGATCCGGGATTGGAGTTGGGAAAGCTTTTGGTTGGTGCAAGGTATCTTCGCTTGGTTGGTTTTCCCTTATCTCGGGGCGATGTTGGCGGTACCGGAAGGGAGTACCTTGCTGGAGCTATGGTGTTCGCCGGGTAGCTTGGGAGCGGTTATTTATGGCATGCTCTGGGGTGTCGGCGGGTTGACTTTCGGGTTGAGTATGCGTTATCTGGGCGTAGCTTTGGGACAGAGCATCGCCTTGGGTACATGCGCCGGCTTTGGTACGCTCTTCCCGGCTTTGTTCGGTGGAACGAATCTGTTTGAGGGAACCGGATTGATCCTGTTGACCGGTGTTTGCATTACCTTAGCGGGTATCGCCGTGATCGGTTACGCCGGAAGCCTGCGGGCCCGGAATATGAGTGAGGAGGAGAAGAAAGCGGCGGTGAAGGATTTTGCCTTGACTAAGGGCTTGGCGGTAGCCTTGCTTGCCGGTGTGATGAGCGCCTGCTTCAATTTGGGTTTGGAATCGGGAAACGAGGTGCTGGCGAAAGCGAAAGAGGCGGGAGCTAGCGATCTGTTCGCCTTGAATCCCGTGATACTGTTGGTTACTTTGGGCGGCTTTTGTACGAACGCTGTGTATTGTATTTTCCAGAACGTGAAAAACGGGACGGGCAAGGATTATTTCTCGGTATCGGGAGGTACATTGCTGAATAATGTCTTATTTTGCGCTTTGGCAGGCGTGCTTTGGTACTCGCAGTTCTTCGGACTGGGGATGGGAAAGAGCTATTTCTCGGATTCCCCGGTTATGCTGGCTTTCTCGTGGAGTATCCTGATGTCGTTGAATGTTATTTTCAGTAATGTCTGGGGCATCTTATTAAAAGAATGGAAGGGCGTGGATCGCCGGACAATCGTGGTATTGATTACCGGCATGTGTATCTTGATCCTTTCCTTATTATATCCGAATATAGTTTAATTAAAATAGACATGATAATACTAAGAAACAATGAACGCCTGATGGCGGAAATAGATCGTATCGCCGAGGTCGCCGGCTATTTGTGGACCAAGGGTTGGGCTGAGCGAAACGGCGGGAATATATCGGTGAACCTGACTACTTTATTGAGCGAGGAGGAGAAGGCGTTGCCGGCTTTGGTTTCCTCGATCCCCTTGCAAGAGGCGATGACGGCCTTATGTGGGCACGTCTTTTATGTGACGGGTACCGGAAAACGGATGCGTTACGTGGCGAAAGATCCTTTCGCCAACGGCTCTTTGATCCGTATCGCCGCCGATGGGAAATCGTATGATATCCTAGCGGAGCAACCGATCCCACCGACTTCCGAATTGCCTTCCCATTTGTTGATGCACAATTTCTTGCGTGCGAAGGGACGGGATAACCGGGTGGTATTGCATACGCATCCGACGGATATTATCGGCATGACGCATTGCAAGCCGTTCTTGGATTCGGAGAAGATTACCCGCACGTTATGGAGTATGATCCCGGAATGTCGGATTATCGTGCCGAAAGGGGTCGGTATCGTTCCTTACGAGATACCGGGCACTTTGGCGTTGGCGCACGCTACGATCCGTCAGTTGGAGGAGCACGACGTGGTGTTCTGGGAGAAGCACGGTATCCTTGCCGTCGGTGAGGACCTGATCGAGTGCTTCGATGCGATTGATACGTTGAGTAAATCCGCCCAGATCTATTTCAGTGCCCGCATGACCGGTTACGAGCCGGAAGGTATGACGGATCAGCAATTGGATGACTTGGTTCCGGCTTTTGGACTCTAGCGTATGCGAAAGAAATTAATCATTCTATTCATAGGGATCGGTTCGTTCACGTTGTTCGCCCAGCAGCGAGACCATCGGACACGGGAGTATATCGCTCCGGTCCGTATTGTCTGGCAGCAAAATAGTTCGCGAATTACGGGAGCGAACTATTTGCTTGTTCCGGGCAACGGACAGTCGGATTTGGCGAATAATCGGTTGTGTGTGTTGAAAAGTACGCCAACCGAACATCCTGCTTTGCTGCTTGATTTCGGGAAGGAGTTGCAAGGCGGTCTTCAGTTGGTGACCGGCATGCCATCGTCTCACGATCCGGTTTCCGTGCGGGTTCGTTTCGGCGAGTCCGTTAGTGAGGCTATGTGCGAGATAGATGGTGCGAACGGGGCGAGCAACGATCATGCGATGCGGGATTTCGTGGTATCGCTCCCTTGGCTGGGCGTGCAGGAGATCGGTAATTCCGGTTTCCGTTTCGTGCGTATTGATGTATTGGGTGATTCTACGGAGTTGCAATTAAAAGAGGTCCGTGCGATCTCCACGTTTCGGGATATTCCTTATTTGGGCTCTTTCCGTTGTAATGACGAGCGGTTGAACCGGATCTGGAAGACAGGTGCATACACGGTCCACTTGAATATGCAGGAATATCTATGGGACGGCGTAAAACGGGATCGTCTGGTCTGGGTGGGGGATTTACATCCGGAGGTAATGACGGTCAGTACCGTCTTCGGTTATAATGAGGTGGTTTCTAAGAGCTTGGATTTGATTCGGGATATTACGCCGCTGCCTAGTTGGATGAACGGTATCAGTTCGTACTCGATCTGGTGGTTGTTGATTCAGCGGGATTGGTATTATTACCAAGGGAATCTTGCGTATCTACAAGAGCAACGCTCTTATATGACTGCTTTGTTGCGTCACTTGATCTCGAAGGTTGACCCAAGCGGACAAGAGAGACTGGATGGGAACCGTTTCTTGGATTGGCCTTCCAGTGAGAATACACCCGCTATCGATGCCGGCCTTCAATCGCTGATGATACAAGCCATGCGTGCGGGAGAGGAGTTATGTACCGTTTTAGGTGAGGATGCGTTGGCCTCGGAATGCCGTATGGTAGCTTCCAAGGCTATTAAGTTTTCCCTTCGGAAGAAATTCCGGTTCCCTTCGGAGAAAGATCGGATTACGCCCGGGGACAAACAGGCCGCCGCTTTGATGGCTCTGGCGGGTATCATGGATGCTAAGGAGGCGAACGAGCGTTGCTTGGCGGTGGACGGGGCGAAAGGCTTCTCTACGTTTTACGGGTATTATATGCTACGGGCGATGGCGTTGGCTGGTAATTACCAAGGTGCGTTAGATGTGATCCGTACGTATTGGGGAGCTATGCTGGATGTAGGTGCTACTACGTTTTGGGAGGATTTCAATATGGAATGGCTTCCGGATGCAGGGCGTATTGATGAGCTGGTCCCCGCGGGAAAGAAAGATATTCATGGAGATTATGGGGCGTATTGCTATCAAGGTTTCCGCCATAGCTTGTGCCATGGATGGGCTTCGGGTCCCACATCGTGGTTAAGCGAGTACGTATTGGGCGTACAAGTGGTGGAACCGGGTTGCCGTACGGTACGTATCATCCCACATCTGGGAGATCTCGAATGGGTGGAAGGTACGTTTCCCACGCCTTATGGGGTGATTGAGATCCGGCATGAGAAAGGTGCGGACGGTAAGGTGATAAGCCATATCAACGCTCCTGAAGAAATCCGTGTTTGTATGGATTAAAAACAAATATGAATAATAAAATAAACGATGCTACTATGCGAATAAAACAGTCTATTTATATCTACGCTTTCGCCGCCCTCTTATTAGGCGGTTGTAAAAGCAATAATGAATTAACGATACCTACGAATCTCCGTACGGAATACCTTACGGAGCCTATCGGCTTGGATACTTCGTCTCCTCGCTTTACATGGGAATACTCCGGAAATGAGGAGGGCTTTAAGGCTTCCCGCTATGAGGTACGGATCGGTACGAGTCCGGGCGACTTGCGGCCCTATGCGGAGGGAATGGCCCTGAAACCTCATACCCGTTATTACTGGAATGTTACGGTATGGGATGGTGAAGGGCGTCCGTGCGCTACCTCGGAGACGGCTTCTTTCGAGACCGCTAAGTTCGATCCCTCGGATTGGTCCGCCTCTTGGATTACCGATCATAAGGATAAGGAGTTCGAGCCTGCCCCTCTGTTCCGCAAGTCTTTCCCGGTAGGCAAGGAAGTGAAGGATGCCCGTGTGTACGTAGCATCCGCCGGGTATCATGAGCTATTCATCAATGGCGAGCGGGTCGGAACGAATTATCTGGACCCGGGGTATACGCATTTCGATAAACGTATCTTGTACGTGACGCATGATGTTACCTCTTTGCTGAAGCAAGGCGACAACGCCGTGGCCGCTGTTCTGGGAAACGGCTGGTACAATGAGCAGTCCGTGGCGGTCTGGAATTTCCATGAGGCACGCTGGCGGGATCGTCCCCGCCTGCTATGTGAGTTACGTATTACCTATACGGATGGTACGACGGAGGTGATTGGCTCGGACGAGACTTGGAAGACTTCCACCGGGGCCTATACCTATAATAATATATACAGCGGCGATAAATTCGATGCCCGGCTGGAAGAGGCCGGATGGAAAACCGCTCATTTCGACGATAGTAAATGGGAAGCGGCACTTCCGGCGCAGGCTCCGGCACCTCTGTTGGTAGCCCAGCAAATGCCGGGAATCCGTATCACGGAAGAGGTGAGACCCGTGTCTATGAAACGTTTCTCCGATCAATTATACGTATATTCTTTCCCGAAGAACATGTCCGGCCTTTGCCGCTTGAAGGTGAAAGGCGAGGCGGGAACCCGTATCACGTTAAAACATGGTGAGTTGTTGAAGAAAGATGGTCGCTTGGAGCAAGGCAATATCAATGTATATTATCATCCGGTCAAGCCGGACGAGGTATTCCAGATGGATGTCTTTACCTTGAAAGGTACGGGAGAGGAGGAGATCTTCATGCCTTCCTTCTCTTATCACGGTTTCCAATATGTGGAGGTGGAGAGCAGCCGCCCCGTTACTTTAACGGAAGAGAACTTGACCGGCTTGTTTATGCATACCGATGTCCGTCCGTCCGGTTCCTTCGCTTGTTCGAATCCTCTATTGAATAAGATTTGGGAGGCTACGATGCAGGCTTACCGCAGTAACCTGCACAGTATCCCGACCGATTGCCCGCAACGGGAGAAGAATGGCTGGACAGCCGACGCGCATATTGCGATCGACCTCGGTTTGCTGGGCTTCGATGGTATCACGCTTTATGAGAAATGGATGAATGATATTATCGATAACCAGCGTGAGGCGGGTGAGATTTCTGGTATCATTCCTTCCAGCGGTTGGGGATATGGCGAGTGGCCGGGTCCGGTTTGGGACGCTGTCATGTTTATCATCCCGAACGCCTTGTATGATTATTATGGCGAGTCTCGTAGTATAGAGCGCTTATATCCTACGATGCTGCGGTATCTGGATTATTTGAAGACGAAAGAGAAAGACGGTTACTTGCCTTTTGGCTTGGGTGACTGGGTGTATTGGAAAGCTACGACGAATAATGAATATACCTCTACCGCCTACTATTATCTGGATTATAAGTTGATGGCTCGCTTCGCCTCTTTGCTGGGCAAGGACGCCGCTCCTTATCAAGAGAAAGCGAATACGCTCAAATCCTTGATCAACCAGAAGTTCTTCAACGCCGAGACCGGTGTGTATGCCGAAGGGACCCAAACGGCGCAAGCCTTGGCCTTGTATCTGGGACTTGTACCGGAAGGAAAGGAACAACTCGTGGCGGATAAGCTGCGTGAGGTGGTAGCGGGAAATAACTATTTCTTGGATTTTGGTCTATTAGGCAGTAAGACCGTTCCGGCCATGCTTACGAAATATGGCTATATCGAGGATGCCATGAAGATGATCACGAAGACCGAGGCACCTTCTTGGGGATATTGGGTAGAGACGATGGGTTACTCCACATTGCCGGAGACGTGGACACTTAGTCCGAAGTTTGCCGACGCTTCCTTGAACCATGTCTTTATGGGAGATGTCTCCGCTTGGATGATGAACCAGCTGGCCGGTATCAATCATGACGACTCGGCTCCGGGCTTCCGTCATATCCGTATCACGCCTCATTTCGTGAAAGAACTGGATTGGGCGAAAGGTGAGTACCATTCCGTACGCGGCCGTATCGCCAGCGAATGGAAACGGGAAGGGGATAAGATTATGCTTACCGTGACGATTCCGGCTGATTGCTCCGCCGATATCGTGGTAGGCGATCAGACCGAGACCGTATCCGCCGGTACGCATATGTTTTCATATCCGGTGTGATAAGAACCGTATGACTTTAGTAAGCCGGTAATGACATCGCCTATATTGGCTTATTTTACCTAGTTGTAGAGACGGGGCACGCCCCGTCTCTACAACTGGGGATTTCGAAAGCAAATAATTGAGAACCTTAAAGATTAAACGTATGAACAAGCTACTTCTTGCTCTTCTATTGTTTCTCCTATCTTTCAGCTGGATAAAAGTGACTGCCTCGGACAGTTGTCCCGCTTCCTTCCCTTGGAAAGCCCAATGGATCAATACCGAGCGTTGCCAAAGCGCTACGAATACTTGGTTGATCTACCGTAAATCATTCGGCGTGACGGATGTCCCGGATCAACTCATCGCCCGTATCGCCGCTGATTCCAAGTATTGGCTTTGGATCAACGACCAACTGGTTGTCTTCGAGGGGGGCTTGAAAAGAGGACCTTCTCCTTCCGGGACTTATTACGATCCGGTAGATATCGCCCCTTACCTGACAAAGGGCTCGAACACCATCGCTATCTTGCTCTGGCATTTCGGAAAAGACGGTTTCAGTCATATCAACAGTGGGAAAGCAGCTTTGTTATTCGAGGCGATCGCTCCGGGACTGGAGATCGTCTCCGACGCGAGCTGGCAGTGCGCCTTGTATGAGGCCTATCAAAATACCGAGGCCCCTTTCCCGAATTACCGTATGCCGGAGAGTAATATCCGCTTCGATGCCCGTCAAGCGATAACAAACTGGAACCGTACGAGTTTCGAAGGTTCCCTTCCGGGGGCGGTCTGCGTCGGTAAGGCGGGGAAAGCTCCTTTCGGGGAGCTGGTGGAACGTCCGATACCCCAGTGGAAAAACAGCGGCCTGTTATCCTATGTATCCGTCCGGGAATCCTTGAGAGGCGATACCCTGTTCTGTCGTTTGCCCTATAATGCCCAGATCACTCCGTATCTGAAAGTAGAGGCGGAGGCCGGGAAGACTATCCACATCCGGATGGATAATTACGAGGGAGGAAGCGAGCGCAACGTACGTGCCGAATATATCACCCGTGAGGGTGAGCAGGAATACGAAAGCTATGGCTGGATGAACGGCCATGAGGTCTATTACATCATCCCTGAGGGCGTGAAGGTGCTGGATGTGAAATACCGTGAGACCGGTTACAACACGGACCTCGCCGGCTCTTTCCATTGTGACGACCCGTTCTACGACGAGCTTTGGCAACGTTCTGCCCGTACCTTATACATAACGATGCGTGATAATTATATGGACTGTCCGGATCGTGAACGTGCTCAATGGTGGGGCGACGAGGTGAATGAGCTAGGCGAGGCTTTCTACGCCCTTTCTCCGTCCGGGCAGAAACTAGCCGTAAAAGGCATCCATGAATTAATGAATTGGCAGCGGGAGGACGGAACGCTCTACGCTCCGGTTCCGGCGGGTAATTGGGATAAGGAGCTTCCTTTACAGATGTTGGCGTCTATCGGTTGGTACGGTTTTTATACGCAATATTATTATAGTGCCGACAGTAGTTTCGTCCCGGTGATATACGACCGGATGCGCCGTTACCTGCACGAGGTTTGGCAAGTCGATAAGAGTGGCTTGGTGATCGAGCGTCAAGGCGCTTGGAGCTGGGGCGACTGGGGCGAGCATGTCGATATGGGTGTATTGACCAACTGCTGGTATTATCTGGCCTTGAAAGCGGAGCGAGCCTTCGCCCTGCAACTCGGCAAGGATAAGGATGCCGATGAGATCTCCCAGATGATGCGTAGCATAGAACGTTGTTTCGACACGAAGTTCTGGACAGGTTCCGCCTATCGCTCCCCCGGCTATAAAGGGGAGACGGACGATCGCTCCCAAGCCATGGCGGTTGTTTCCGGGCTGGCCTCGAAAGATAAGTATCCGGCGCTGACGAAGGTGCTTAAAAAGGAGTATCACGCCAGCCCTTATATGGAGAAGTATGTCCTAGAGGCCCTTTTCCAGATGGGCGAGCCGACGTTTGCCTTGGAACGGATGAAGCAACGTTACACCCGTATGCTGGATTATGCCGAATATACGACCTTGTTCGAGGGATGGGGCATCGGAGCCGAGGGCTTCGGTGGCGGCACGATCAATCACGCTTGGAGCGGTGGTCCGCTTACCTTATTGAGCCAGAAGGTCTGCGGTATCGAGCCAACCTCTCCCGGCTTCCGTACCTTTAAGATCTCGCCTCAACTGGGTTCCTTATCGGAAGCCTCTGCCAGTCTAGAGACTCATTATGGAACCATCCAAGTAAGTATCAAGAAGAAAGGCAAGCGAATGAAGTTCGATCTCCAAATCCCGGAAGGCACCTCCGCCGAACTGATAAGACCGAACGGCACTCGCAAGCATCTCGACCCGGGACACCATCAAGTGGATTAGTGATCTGTGTGTTTGTTATATTTCTCAAAAACAGAAGCAAAGAATAAATATTTTGGTAAAGAACGGAATTTATCCTACATTTGTAATATATAAGTATTATATCGAAGGATATGGAAAAAGAGAAAAATAGCAAGATTACCAGAGAAGAGGCTTTGCGTCGGTTGGAGACCGCACGGAAGCTGAAGCGAGAGTATGTAGCTAAACTGGAAAAAGAGATGAAAGAAGAGTTTAAGAAACGTACAGGGCAAGAAGCTACTTATTTTGAAGTATGGTAAGCCTTAACCTTGAACGTATAAATTCTAATTCTCCTTATGCGGTAACAGCTCTTAGGGATTCTATGTGTTTCCGGTTTGTTACGGACTTTGGTGTGATTTATTATGCAAGCAGAGTATGCGCAATCGCCTTTTTGAGTTTTGGTTTCATTCCTCGCCGCGTAAATCTGATTTCGCTTTCATGTCTGCGGACATCCGAGATGCAGATGGGATACAGAATTATGCGGCGATTATTATTCGACTCGATAATCCCAATTTGAAGTCTATAGTCGCGGAGTTTACTGAAACAATACAAATGCTTAGTCAAAAGCCGGAGTAAAATGTATGTGTTTTCTCCGGCCCGGGGCACCATTGGGTGGATTAGCGATCGCCCTCTGTTTTCCTGCGGACATACACCCGGTGGCTTCCATAACCCGATATGGTGAGCCCACTCGCCGGATCGCTGCTGAGTCGTAGTAGCTCCCGGTTTGCGCTACTGCGTTTTAGTCCGGTGATAGCCATGTAGTCTTGTATGCGCAAGAATGGGTGTTCGTGAAGGTAATCCAATGCCCGCGTCCGGCGCTCCTCTTCGGTGAAGGGCGATTTCCATACACGGCTGATACCTCCCCGTCTTAAGTCGCAACGCAGGTTAGTTTCCCGTACCAGTTCCTTGTCGGCCCGGTAGTTGATGCCATTCACCTCGATGCTCCGTGCGTTACGCTTCGGTTCGTCACCATCCAGCGAGTCGATCTCCTTGTCCTTCGCTACGCCTAGGCGGGGCGTGAACGTACCGATGCCATCCAACGTGACCGACTGCCCTTCCGCCATGCAATAGGCCAGATGTTCCGCTACTGTCGTCATCACCTGTATTACGCTACCCCTGCTCAAGCCCGATCCGGGGTAGGTGATCCGTTCCACGAAATCCTCCATATCCATGTTCCGTTGTATCTTCATCCGATAATACACCGGCTTTTCCCCCGTCCCGTTCAGGTCGCACATCTCTTGCTTGATATATTCTGCCATAACTGCTACTAGGTATAATTGTTTGTATCTTCAAGTTAAAAACATTCTTCTTACTATATACAAATATACTTACTACTTGATCTATTTCCAAATTATCACCGTGGAATATATAGACCACGTCGTGATTTGTATATTCCACGTCTTGATCTGTACAGACCACGTCGTGGTTTGTAGAATTATACAGTATGCG
>ERZ1504920.349-NODE-349-length-12795-cov-3.847331_pt1 | contig 12795 bp, 9 predicted proteins | sample MGYA00574607_ERZ1504920 | MGnify/ENA primary metagenome ERZ1504920 (study PRJEB39906, sample SAMEA3182078) | gut metagenome | biome: human; feature: gut; material: Stool; isolation source: human stools | place: Canada | collected 2012-11-20 ...
GTCAACACTTTGCTAATGCAGCTATTTACTCTTTTTTCTTATATAATGGATGGCTTTGCTTATTCAGGTGAAGCGTTGGTTGGTAAATATATCGGTGCGGACAACCGCCCGGCATTGCATCGTACCGTTTGCCAGCTCTTTATCTGGGGAATCGGACTTTCTACAGGCTTCACATTACTTTATTTCTTTGGCGGCAAGGCATTCCTAAGTTTGCTTACTAATGAAGTTTCTGTTATCCGGGAAGCTGGAAATTACTTTTATTGGGTATTGGCTATCCCATTTGCAGGCTTTGCCGCTTTCCTATGGGACGGAATATTTATCGGAGCCACTGCCACTCGGCAAATGTTTTATGCAATGCTGGCAGCCTCAGCCGGTTTCTTCCTCGTTTATTACTCCTTACACGAGTGGATGGGAAATCATGCCCTTTGGCTGGCTTTCATCGTCTACTTATCTCTGCGCGGCATCGTACAGGCAGTTTTAAGTAGAAAAATTTTGTACCAAAGTTAATCATTACAGACAGAAAGCGTATATTTGCAGAAACTAAATGTAATATCATAATGGCAAAGTATAAAAGAGTTCTGTTAAAGCTCAGTGGTGAGAGCCTGATGGGCGAAAAACAATATGGCATTGACGAAAAGCGCCTTGCCGAATATGCAGCACAAATCAAGGAAATCCATGAGTTGGACGTCCAGATAGGTATCGTCATTGGTGGTGGTAATATCTTCCGCGGATTGAGTGGCGCAAACAAAGGTTTCGACCGCGTGAAAGGAGATCAGATGGGAATGCTCGCTACGGTAATCAACAGCCTGGCATTAAGCTCTGCCCTGGTAGCTGCCGGTGTAAAGACGCGTGTACTGACAGCCGTACGCATGGAACCTATCGGTGAGTTTTACAATAAATGGAAAGCTATCGAATCTATGGAAGCAGGCGAAGTGGTTATCATGTCTGCCGGAACAGGCAATCCGTTCTTTACTACCGACACAGGCTCTTCCCTACGCGGCATTGAAATTGAAGCCGACGTTATGCTGAAAGGCACACGCGTAGATGGCATCTATACTGCTGATCCGGAGAAGAATCCTACTGCCACTAAATTTGACGAGATCACTTACGATGAAGTTCTGAAACGTGGCCTGAAAGTTATGGACCTCACTGCCACCTGCATGTGTAAAGAAAACAATCTGCCAATCATTGTATTTGACATGGACACAGTAGGCAATTTGAAGAAAGTAATGCAAGGAGAAGAGATCGGAACACTGGTACACAACTAATTTTCTCTGAAAAAACTCTGTATATCAGTGTGCTCTGTGGTGAAAATAATTATATTTGCAAAGTTTCAATTAAAGTACAATTCCAAAAACCGAAGAATATGAGAGACGTAAAAGACATCTTAGATGAAGCGCAAGAGAAAATGGATATGGCCGTTATGTATCTGGAGGAAGCATTGGCTCACATCCGCGCCGGAAAGGCAGACGTTCGTTTGCTGGATGGTATCCGTGTGGATTCTTACGGAAGCATGGTTCCTCTCTATTCGTCGGCAGCGTCAGATGTGTATAAGAGACAGGCCGTAAATACTCCGGATGCCCGTAGTATCGCCATTAAGCCGTGGGACAAAAGCATGTTCCGGGTAATTGAGAAAGCAATCATTGACTCCAGTCTCGGCATTATGCCCGAAAATAACGGTGAGATTATCCGTATCGGTATTCCACCGCTTACAGAAGAACGCCGTAGACAGCTCGCCAAACAATGTAAAGGTGAAGGTGAAACTGCTAAAGTGAGTGTGCGTAATGCTCGCCGTGATGCTATCGATGCTTTGAAAAAATCCGTTAAAGACGGTCTGGCAGAAGATGCACAAAAGGGTGGTGAAGAAAAATTGCAAAAGATTCACGATAAGTATATCAAACAGATCGATGATATGCTGATTGCAAAGGATAAAGAAATTATGACCGTATAAAAACCAATTGACAATTGACAATTGAGAATTGACAAGTACCGAAAGAAACTGTAACTGAGGTATGTTGCCAAGCAATAATTGTCAATTGTCAATTTTCAATTGACAATTAAATTGAGGGGACTGGTAATAAAAAATACAGGTAGTTGGTATTTGGTAAAGACCGACGAGGGGAAATGTGTGGAGTGTAAAATCAAAGGTAACTTCCGTCTCAAAGGCATACGCAGTACCAATCCGGTAGCTGTGGGAGATTATGTGCAAATTATCTTGAATCCGGAAGGAACTGCTTTCATCAAGGAAATAGAAGACCGGAAAAACTACATTATCCGAAGAGCTTCCAATCTTTCTAAACAATCGCATATTCTTGCTGCCAACCTTGACCAAAGCATGCTTATTGTTACGGTCAATTATCCGGAAACCTCCACTACTTTCATCGACCGCTTTCTGGCTTCTGCTGAGGCATACCGCGTACCCGTTAAGATAATCTTTAATAAAACAGATGCTTATGATGAGGATGAGCTTCACTATCTGGACGGACTTATCAATCTCTATACTACCATCGGCTATCCCTGTTTTAAAGTTTCGGCCAAAACAGGTGAGGGTATAGAACAAATTCAGGAAGAATTGAAAGGTCGGGTAACACTTTTCTCCGGACATTCCGGTGTAGGAAAGTCAACCCTTATCAATGCGATACTGCCTGACCAAGAGGTAAAAACCGGTGAAATTTCCATCTATCATAATAAAGGTATGCACACCACCACCTTCTCTGAAATGTTTCCCGTTCCGGGAGACGGATATATTATCGATACACCGGGAATCAAAGGTTTTGGCACATTCGATATGGAAGAGGAAGAGATAGGGCACTATTTCCCAGAGATATTCAAATTCTCTGCAGACTGCCGTTATGGCAACTGCACTCACCGTCAGGAACCAGGCTGCGCCGTACGGGAAGCTGTAAAAGAACATTATATCAGCGAGTCACGCTATAGCTCTTACCTCAACATGCTGGAAGACAAGGAGGAAGGAAAATACAGGGCAGCATATTAAAATCATCATCACTTTATCACTTTTTTTAACGCTTCTCGTATTAAACCTTCCTGTTCTCAAGATGTCCAAATTCATGCTGACATAATCTGACGTAATACTAATACTGATACATGAATAAGAAAGTTAAATGGGGCATCATCATTTTTATTGGTGCCGGACTAATAGGCGGGGGTATTTATTCTCAACTCCCTAAGGAGAACAAAGAATTGGCGGCTGCAGACAAAGTGATGAGCACTAACCGCAATAATAAGAGAATACTGAATGTAAATGCAAAGATCATAAAACCTCAACTGCTGAAAGATGAAATAAAAATCAGTGGTAGCTTATTGCCTGATGAAGAGGTAGATCTTTCTTTCGAAACTTCCGGTAAAATTATTGAAATTAATTTCGAGGAGGGAAGCCAGGTAAAAAAAGGACAATTACTGGCTAAAGTAAACGACCGTCCTTTGCAAGCACAGTTGCAACGTCTTGTAGCCCAACTGAAATTAGCAGAAGACCGTGTATTCCGCCAAAATGCTCTGTTGGAAAGAGATGCAGTCAGTAAAGAAGCCTATGAACAGGTAAAAACTGAACTGGCAACCCTGAATGCAGACATAGATCTGATAGAGGCAAACATTGCACAAACCGAGCTTCGTGCACCATTCGACGGTGTGATTGGTTTGCGCCAAGTCAGTGTAGGAACTTATGCCTCTCCTACTACTATTGTAGCCAAACTAACCAAAATATCTCCACTGAAGGTAGAATTCTCCGTCCCCGAACGTTACGCCAACGATGTAAAAATCGGTGCAGGAGTGAATTTCGGACTTGAAGGTAAGCTCGAGACTTTCCACGCAAAAGTTTATGCCCGGGAATCCAGAATGGATCAAAACACCCATACGTTGACTTTACGTGCCCTCTATCCAAATGCCAACGGTTATGTGATGCCGGGACGCTATGCAGACATCCGTTTAAGCAAAAACGAGATTCAGGATGCCCTTGCCGTTCCATCCGAAGCGATTGTTCCGGAGATGGGTAAGGATAAGATATTTCTTTATAAATCGGGGAAAGCCCAGCCTGTAGAAATACAAACCGGCATACGCACGGAAGCCGAGACTCAAGTATTACAAGGTTTGCAGGAAGGGGATACTATTATAATCTCAGGAACCTTGCAACTCCGTACCGGATTACCTGTAACTTTGGATAACATTTATTAAACCGGATGCCTTATGAATATATCTGAACTCAGTATACGGCGCCCGGTACTTTCCACAGTGCTCACCCTTATTATCCTGCTTTTCGGGATTATCGGGTACAGCTACCTCGGCGTCCGAGAATATCCGTCCGTGGACAATCCTATCATTTCGGTATCTTGCTCCTACCCGGGTGCAAATGCCGATGTTATTGAAAACCAGATTACCGAACCACTGGAACAAAATATCAATGGTATTCCGGGTATCCGTTCCTTGTCCAGCGTCAGCCAGCAGGGTTCATCCCGTATTACGGTAGAATTCGAGCTTTCCGTCGACTTGGAAACTGCTGCAAACGACGTGCGTGATAAAGTTTCACGTGCTCAACGCTACTTGCCCCGTGACTGTGACCCGCCTACTGTATCAAAAGCAGATGCAGATGCCATGCCTATCCTGATGGTAGCATTGCAAAGTGATAAACGTTCTCTGTTGGAATTGAGTGAAATTGCCGACCTCACCGTAAAAGAACAATTGCAGACTATTGCAGACGTCAGTAGCGTTAGTATTTGGGGAGAAAAGCGTTATTCCATGCGTTTGTGGTTAGATCCGATCAAGATGTCAGGTTATGGCATTACCCCTATCGACGTTAAAAATGCAGTAGATAAAGAAAATGTAGAACTCCCATCCGGAAGTATTGAAGGTAATACGGTGGAACTTACCATCCGTACGTTAGGACTGATGCATACGGCAGAAGAGTTTAACAACTTGATCCTGCGGGAAGATAATAACCGTATTATCCGTTTCAGCGATATCGGACGGGCAGAATTAGGTCCGGCGGATATAAAAAGTTACATGAAGATGAATGGAGTGCCTATGGTGGGTATCGTTGTGATTCCGCAGCCGGGTGCCAATCATATTAAAATTGCCGATGCCGTCTACGAACGCATGAAACAGATGAAGAAAGACCTTCCTGAAGACGTGCAATATTCTTACGGTTTTGACAACACCAAGTTTATCCGTGCTTCCATTGACGAAGTAAAGGAAACCGTATATGTGGCATTTATCCTCGTTATCATTATTATTTTCCTCTTCCTGCGTGACTGGCGCGTTACACTGGTACCTTGTATCGTAATTCCGGTTTCGCTTATCGGTGCATTTTTCGTGATGTACCTGGCAGGATTCTCCATCAATGTGCTTTCCATGTTGGCAGTAGTATTAGCAGTGGGGCTTGTAGTGGATGATGCTATCGTTATGACGGAGAATATCTATGTCCGCATTGAACGTGGAATGCCCCCAAAAGAAGCCGGTATCGAAGGTGCTAAAGAAATTTTCTTCGCCGTAATTTCTACCACTATTACATTGGTGGCCGTATTCTTCCCCATTGTATTTATGGATGGTATGACAGGACGGCTTTTCCGTGAATTCAGTATCGTGGTATCCGGTTCGGTAATCATCTCTTCGTTTGCTGCGTTGACTTTCACACCTATGCTTGCCACCAAATTGCTGGTGAAACAAGAAAAGAAAAACTGGTTCTATATAAAAACCGAACCGTTCTTTGAAGGAATGAACCGCATATATAGCCGGTCATTGGAAATCTTCTTACGCAAACGCTGGCTGGCTATGCCTCTTGTATTAGGTACTTTATTTATCATTGTATTCCTTTGGAATGCTATCCCTGCTGAAATGGCCCCCCTTGAAGACCGTTCGCAAATCAGCATTAACACCCGTGGAGCTGAGGGTGTGACGTATGAATATATACGGGATTACACAGAAGACATCAATCAACTGGTAGACTCCATACTTCCGGATGCAGAGTCTGTTACCGCGCGTGTATCAAGCGGTAGCGGTAATGTGCGTATCACATTGAAAGATATGAAGGATCGTGATTACACACAGATGGAAGTAGCGGAACAGATTTCCCGGGCGGTTCAAAAGAAAACAAAGGCACGGTCTTTTGTACAACAATCTTCTTCATTCGGCGGACGTCGTGGTGGCATGCCTGTACAATACGTACTACAAGCCACCAATATCGAAAAGTTGCAAGAGGTATTACCCAAATTCATGGCAAAAGTTTATGAAAATCCGGTATTCCAGATGGCTGATGTAAACCTGAAATTCAGCAAACCCGAAGCACGTATCAACATCAACCGTGATAAAGCAAGTATCATGGGAGTAAGTACACGCAACATTGCACAAACCTTACAATACGGATTGAGCGGCCAGCGTATGGGTTACTTCTATATGAACGGAAAACAATATGAGATATTAGGAGAGATCAACCGTCAGCAGCGTAATAAACCTGCCGACCTGAAAGGTATCTATATCCGTAGTGACAAAGGAGAGATGGTTCAGTTGGACAATTTGATTGAACTGACTGGTGGTATTGCCCCACCGCAGTTATACCGTTACAATCGTTTCGTTTCCGCCACCATTTCCGCCGGACTTGCCGATGGAAAGACTATCGGACAGGGATTGGATGAAATGGATAAAATAGCCAAGGAAACACTGGACGATACATTCCGTACCGCATTAACCGGAGACTCTAAAGAATACCGGGAAAGTTCTTCCAGTCTGATGTTTGCCTTCGTACTGGCCATCTTGCTGATTTACCTGATTCTGGCAGCTCAGTTCGAGAGTTTCAAGGATCCGCTGATTATCATGCTTACCGTACCTCTGGCCATTGCAGGTGCCCTGGTATTCATGTATTTCGGCGATATTACTATGAATATCTTCAGCCAGATCGGCATCATTATGCTGATTGGTCTGGTAGCGAAAAACGGTATCCTCATTGTAGAATTTGCCAATCAGAAGCAAGAAGCCGGAGAAGACAAGATGGAAGCCATCAAAGATGCATCACTACAACGTCTGCGCCCTATCCTGATGACCAGTGCCTCTACCATTCTGGGACTGATACCGCTGGCATTCGCTTCGGGTGAAGGTTGTAATCAGCGTATTGCCATGGGTACGGCCGTAGTGGGAGGTATGTTGGTATCCACATTCCTGACCATGTACATCGTACCTGCCATATATAGCTATATATCCACTAACCGCAGTAAGTTAAAGAAATCATGAAACGTACGATTTTATCCCTCATAACGGTTGGTTGCACCTCGCTTGCTTTGCAGGCGCAGATGCCTCAATCTTATACACTGAAATCCTGTCTGGAATACGGACTTCAAAACAATTACTCGTTGCGCATTACCCGTAATGAGGAACAAGTTTCCAAGAACAATGCAACATTGGGTAACGCCGGCTACCTGCCGACACTTGACCTGTCAGCAAGTTATAAAGGAACTGTTGATAACACTGACAGTAAAGTGCGTGCCACCGGAGAACACCTCAAAGAGAATGGTGTATTCGACCAGGCCATGAATGTAGGTCTCAATCTGAATTGGACTATCTTTGACGGTTTCAACATCACCGCCAACTACCAACGATTGAAAGAACTGGAGCGACAAGGTGAAACAAACACCCGTATTGCCGTAGAAGATTTGATAGCCAATATTGCAGCGGAATATTACAACTACCTGCAACATAAAATCCGCCTGAATAATTTTCGCTACGCCGTATCTCTATCCAAAGAACGCTTACGTATCGTAGAGGAGCGTTATCACATCGGTAACTTCTCCCGTCTGGATTACCAACAGGCAAAAGTGGACTTCAATGCCGACAGTGCCCAGTACATGAAGCAGCAAGAGTTATTGCATACCTCCCGTATCCAACTGAACGAACTGATGGCAAATGAAGATGTGGACCAACCGATTGTTGTCCAAGATAGCCTCATCAACGTAGACAGCAGTCTGAACTTCGAAGAGCTTTGGAATGCTACCCTGCAAACGAATGCCTCCCTGCTGAGAGCCCATCAAAACAATACACTTGCACAACTGGATTACAAGAAGGTTTGCTCCCGCGACTACCCTTATCTGAAGCTGAACGGGGGCTATGGCTATACTTTCAATAAATATGATGTTGCTACCAATATCCAGCGTGGTAATCTCGGAGCAAACTTTGGTCTGACTATCGGCTTCAACCTGTTCGATGGGAATCGCCGCCGTGAACGTAACAATGCGCGTATTGCCATTCAGAATGCCCGACTGGAACGGGAGCAACTGGAACAAGCATTGCGTGCCGACCTGAGTAATTTGTGGCAAGCCTACCAGAATAACCTGCAAATGCTAAACCTGGAACGTCAGAACCTTGTAGCCGCTAAGGAGAATCACGAGATTGCCATGGAACGCTATATGTTGGGAAACCTTTCCGGTATCGAGATGCGTGAAGCACAAAAGAGCCTTCTGGATGCGGAGGAAAGAATCCTTTCTGCGGAATACAATACGAAAGTTTGTGAGATTTCCTTGTTGCAAATCAGTGGAAAGGTAACAAAATACCTGGAATAGAACAATTATTCCCCATCAGGCAAGTTTTTTTCCTCTACTTTTGCCATCATAGAACTATAAAAAACAATGATCATGAAAAAGATTTGCCTGTGTTGCCTGGCTCTGATCTGCCTGACAAACCTATTTGCACAAGAAACCGTAAACTACAAAGAAAAAATGCCGTACAAGACTTGGGTAAAGATGGCCCCCAAACTCAACGACGAATTCTTTAAAACCGACGAAGCCATCCGCATTGGCGACAACGTTTTACTTTACCAGCAAACTACCGGAGGTTGGCCCAAAAACATTTATATGCCTGCCGAACTGACTCAACAGGAGTTAGAAGATGTACTTGCCTCTAAAGACGAAGTAAACGAAAGTACCATAGATAATGATGCTACAAGCACAGAGATACAATATCTCTCACGCTTGTACCTGGCCACCCACATTGAGAAATACAAAGACGGGGCACTTGATGGTATTCGCTACATTCTCAAAGCACAATATCCCAATGGTGGTTGGCCACAATTCTGGCCCCGCCCTAAAGGTTACTATACACATATCACCTACAATGACAACGCGATGGTAAATGTCATGGAATTGCTGCGTGAAGTATATGAAAAGAAAGAGCCCTACACCTATGTTCCTGACAGTATCTGTGACCGTGCCCGTGCCGCTTTCGACAAAGGTGTAGAATGTATTTTAAAAACTCAGGTAGTACTGAATGGAAAACCGACTGTATGGTGTGCGCAACATGATGAACACACCCTTGCCCCCGCCAAAGCACGTGCTTATGAACTTCCCTCATTGAGTGGCGCCGAATCGGACAACATCGTCATTCTGTTAATGTCTCTGCCTGATCCTTCAAAAGAGATTATCGAATGTATAGAGAACGCTATCGAATGGTTCAAAGCATCAAAGATTGAAGGAATGAAGAAAGAGTTCTTCACGAATGATGAAGGCAAAAAAGACTTCCGTATGGTTCCATGCACAGATTGTCCTCCCCTATGGGCACGCTTCTATACTTTAGAAGACAACCGTCCGTTCGTTAGCGATCGTGATGGGGTGAAGAAGTTCGACATTTCCGAAATCGGATATGAGCGCCGTAACGGATACAGTTGGTATAATAGTGACGGGCTGAAAGTATTCAAGAAATACGAGCAGTGGAAAAAGAAACACAATAAATGATAGTTTCGGACAGGTGCTCGCATCTTCTTTTTCTCACTTAATAGAGAATAGATACTCACCAAGATGAGAATAAACAGAGAAAGCTGCCCCAAGGAGTTAATAAACTTCTTCGGGACAGCTTTTACTTAATCTATAGAAAGAGAATGCTTACTTACTACAATTCCATGGTTTCAGTTGCTTAAAGAAATCATTGCCTTTATCATCTACCAGGATAAATGCCGGGAAGTCTTCTACTTCAATCTTCCAGATAGCTTCCATACCGAGTTCGGGATATTCCACACATTCGATACTCTTGATATTGTTCTGTGCCAGGATAGCAGCAGGACCACCGATAGAGCCGAGATAGAAACCACCGTATTTCTTGCAAGCATCCGTCACCTGCTGGCTACGGTTACCCTTAGCAAGCATAACCATACTGCCACCATGACTCTGGAACAACTCTACATACGAGTCCATACGTCCCGCAGTAGTGGGGCCCATAGAGCCACAAGACATTCCGGCGGGAGTTTTAGCAGGACCGGCATAATAAATAGGATGATCCTTGATGTATTGTGGCAAGTCTTCGCCACGATCCAGACGTTCTTTCAGCTTAGCATGAGCAATATCACGTCCCACGATAATCGTACCGTTCAGTGACAAGCGGGTGGCTACCGGATATTTAGTCAGTTCTTTCAGAATATCTGCCATCGATTGGTTCAGGTTTATCTTAACGACGGCACCTTCGCCTGCATGACGCATTTCTTCCGGAATGAGTTCACCCGGATTGCTGTCCAGCTTTTCAATCCAGATACCATCCTTATTGATCTTACACTTGATGTTACGGTCGGCAGAGCAGGAAACGCCCAAACCTACCGGACAAGAAGCACCATGACGAGGTAAACGAATGATACGTACATCGTGAGCCAGATATTTACCGCCAAACTGTGCACCAAGACCAATCTTATGAGCTTCCTTCAGTACTTCTTTTTCAAGTTCCACATCGCGGAAAGCACGACCGTATTCATTACCGGTAGTTGGCAATTCATCGTAGTAATGAGTAGATGCCAACTTCACGGTCAACAGGTTCTTCTCAGCAGAAGTACCACCGATGACGAAAGCAATATGATAAGGAGGACAAGCAGCTGTACCCAGGGTTTTCATCTTCTCAACAAGGAAAGGAACCAATGTACCGGGATTCAGGATTGCCTTTGTTTCCTGATAGAGATAAGTCTTATTTGCCGAACCACCCCCTTTAGTCACACAAAGGAATTTATATTCCATACCTTCGGTAGCTTCGATATCAATCTGTGCGGGCAGGTTACATTTTGTATTCACCTCGTCGTACATATTCAACGGAGCATTCTGAGAGTAGCGCAGGTTTTCTTCAGTATATGTTTTGTAGACGCCCAATGAAAGTGCTTCTTCATCGCAATATCCGGTCCATACCTGTTGTCCCTTTTCACCATGAACGATAGCCGTACCGGTATCCTGGCAGAAAGGAAGCACGCCTTTAGAGGCTACTTCTGCATTACGCAGGAAAGTTAGTGCTACATATTTATCATTATCACTTGCTTCCGGATCGCGCAGAATCTTAGCAACTTGCTCATTGTGCGAACGGCGCAACATGAATGACACATCGCGGAAAGCCGTATTAGCCATTGCCGTGAGACCTTCTTTTTCAATCTTCAGCATAGGTTTCCCTTCAAACTCGCTTACGGATACATAATCTTTTGTAAGCAGATAATACTCTGTCTTATCTTCTCCATGCTCAAACATAGGTTGATAATGGAACGGAGGTGTTGTTGCCATAATTACTCGTAAATTAAATTAATGAATCGTAGCACAAAGGTAAGAACTATTATTGAAATATTTCTTTAATTAGCGTAAAATGATGCTATCCGCTGCATACGACTTATCAGTTCGTCACCCAATGCTGTCTTATCTTCAATATGTTTCAGCACAGCAGTGACAAAAGGATTACTTTCGAAATCTCCACGCACCTGTTCAAAGTCCATTTCTTTCTCTGCACGCGAACCGTCGGCACCAAAGCCCGTCATGGAGGCCAGTGAGAATTCTTTCTTAGCGTCATCGTACACCATACGGTCCAGCCCAACTACAGCTTCTTTCCACTTTTCTACAATACGGATAATATCTGCCGTCGTAATATTCTCAGGCTTGATGCCATAGAACTCTTCTAACTTCTCATAAGCCCAAGTCCATTCGTAAGTATAGTAGTTCTGATGCATCTTCTCGAATTCCGCATTAATAGACTTCAGACGGTCCACTTTACCACACTCTATATCATTGATTAAAGCATCTATCTCGCTCTTCGGTGCTATCAATCCGGAAATATCTACCCACTCACCACTACCTATCACCGTATCAGGTTTCAGACGGGCACGTATTTCTTCGTTACTCTTAAAATCAATACCTTCCAAACGCTTGATTACAGAGTTCCCGAGGAATTTATGAATAGCTATCTCATAGAACTTTATCCCCTTCACTAACGCTGAATTACGGATTTTAGCACTATGGAAAGAATAAATATCAGAAAGTTCTCCGGAAGCATGGCGCAGATTCTGCAAAGTCTCTCGCCCTTTGAACATCTTTTGTACGGTATAAGGGCTGAGCAAATTGTAATTGATGAAATCCAACTTATTGGTATCAGTACGTCCGTCACGCTTCGGCCATTTCTGCGCATCACGAATGGTTCCGACACTCCTCAAGTTAACGCCCGGCACAAGATAAGTGGTATTATTTTGCTCTATCAGATAGGAAAAAGGCAGATTGGATGTATCGGAATGATTGACATGGCGTCCCATCACCAATGAAAAGGCTCCCACACGGGCAGGCCATAGGATATAAGAATCGGAAGTAGTCTTAGCTCCACGCTCCAAAGTTCCCTGGTGAATAGGACCTAACTTATACATATGGTTACTTTGGTTAGATCCGGAACCGGCATTCATAAATGAAAACATACCGGCAATCAATAAAGTGGATTTATGATGCGTCACCGTGAAAGGTCCGGCAAAAATGGCACATGCTTCACCGTCTGTCTCTTATACACATCTGACGCTGCCGACGAATAGAGAGG
>ERZ1504920.362-NODE-362-length-12404-cov-7.966556_pt1 | contig 12404 bp, 6 predicted proteins | sample MGYA00574607_ERZ1504920 | MGnify/ENA primary metagenome ERZ1504920 (study PRJEB39906, sample SAMEA3182078) | gut metagenome | biome: human; feature: gut; material: Stool; isolation source: human stools | place: Canada | collected 2012-11-20 ...
TATAGAACAAGAAACTATTACTTATGAAGATCCTGCGTATACTCCAACCAAGCCAGGTTGTGTGATTGTAGAAAAGAAGGTCAATAGAAAATTTTCAAAGAAGAATTATTTGCAACCTATTCCTACAGATGAGATAAAGTTGAATCCGCAGTTATTGCAGAATCCGCAGTGGTAATGAATGTAATTAATAAAAGATGAATATGAAAAAGCTATTTAATTCTATAATGATTTGTGTTCTGTTATTTTCGAGCACTTTCATAGGAACTGCATGTTCGGACGATGATAAAAATGGATCGAATAAATATCCAGTTCCTGTAATCTCCGAGTTTTCTCCAAGCGAAGGTCTTCCAACTAGTGTGGTGACGATAAAGGGAGCTAATTTTGGAACAGAACGTACAGAGCGTGTGGGACGTGTGTATTTCGGAGGTGTCGAGGCTACTGACTATGAAAGCTGGTCGGATAATGAGATTAAAGTACGAGTACCGCAGAAGGGAATTACCGGTAACATTACTCTGTGGGTATGGAAGAATCATACAGAAACAACCGATGAATTTATTTGTGTTCCTGGTGCCGAGATTACTTCGATCAATCCGAGTCCCACTTTTCCTGGTTCGCAGATTACAATAAATGGAAAGAATTTCCAATATTTCATTGATAAAGGAGTTACTGCTCAGGATGTTATTGTTGAATTCTGCGCCGAAGAGGGAATTACCAAGGCCACTGCTGATGCTTTAACAGCGACTTCAGTTACCGTAACAGTACCTACGGATGCAAAAGGTGGTGTTATTACTATTGATTTTGATGGTTATCAAAAGGTTAGTGGTCCCGAATTGCCATTAGTTGGAGATTTGAATTTACCGCTCATCAACTATTTAGAAACAAGCGGGACAATAACTATTGAAGAAGGTGGAATTGGAAGTACTAAGGATGGTGCTTATGTCATATATCAGTTTGATGCACCTGCAACCGGATTGTTCGACGTATATCTGATGACAGGAACGACGAAAGATGGAAGTTCGCTGAACGTTAATATCGGTGATAACCTGAATACCTTGAAAACTGCTGCATTGAACGAGACTTTGACCCATGCAATGAAGAATACCGGCTCATGGGCAACCAATTGGAAAGACCAATGGGGAGCATTCTATCTTGAAGAAGGCAAAACTTATTATCTGAAAATCACATTCCTGCAAGTGGGAACAACTTGGGTTGGAAACGTCGGTGAAATCGGATTGACTTTATCTGCTGATCAAAATCAAACACCGGTAAATGGGGTTAAACCAGGTGTGGATTATGTAATTTATAAACATGATTTCAATTCGGGCACATCCTATCTTCCTTTTACAGACGCATGGGCTTGGGAACCCAATTATATTAAGATTGTAGATAAATATTTGGAATTTTATTACAACTATAAAGCTCTTTTGGAGGATGACCGTCGTATGCGTCGAGGAGCCGAAGTGACTTGTAATTTCAAGACGACAACCGAAGGATGGTATGGTTTTAAGGTTTATTTGCCCGAAGGCAAGTTCCCTATGAATGAGAGTGGCATCATCATTGCGCAAATTTTCGGTCAAGGGTGTAAAAACAGTTGGGCGGGGCATCTTTCCATTGATCAAGGAACTTTGAAATTTTCGCATCGTCATGCATTGGTCGATCCGGTAGTAGGAACAGTTGGTAAACTTGAGGTTAATAAATGGTATTCGGTGGTGGTTTATTTCAAAGTTGGTCGGAATAATAAAGGTCGTTTGAAAGCATGGATAGGCGATGATATGGCCGAGGGCTCACCTGCATACGATTCCGGTAATTGTAATTTTGGTTTTGCGCATTGGATTGATGATGATACTTTGGACGATACTGGAAATAACCCAGAATGTGCTGGTTATAACGGAACTTATGATGCTTTGGGTTGCAAATTCGGACTGTATGTATCCAATAAAGTAGACATTACCATCCGTTTTGATGACCTTAAGGCACTTGAAGGCAGCCCTTCCGGAGCGTTTAATATTGTGAAGCCGGGCAATTGAAGAATGAAGGATAACTGTTTATATATGTAAATCACATATATTTTAAAGATAGGAGAGCGCATCCGGAGTCACAGACGAAATGATGCGCTCTTTGTTTTTTTACGTTATCAACAATAATGTATAATAATGGTAAAGTGTGATTTTAATCGAAAAAGAAATACCATGGTTCATATAAGGAATAGATATTTTTATCTTTTTTCCATCTTCCTGTTGTTGGATGTGTGGATAGCATTTGCACAGTCGACCATTAGCGAAAAAGACTTTCGCACGAATATGCATCCTCGCGTATTTGTTACGATGGACGACAAACAAGCTATTCAGGCGAAAATAGAATCGGTGAACTGGGCAAGAGACATTTATGAGGCGCTGAAAACCGATGTGGATCCAATCATTGCTATGCACCAGGATAATCCTGGATACGTGGTTTCTCGTATGCAGATGCATTGGGAACCAGGAAAACGCTATACACATTTCTATACCGAAGGAAATTATGTCATCCGCAGGGAAGGTAATGCCAAATATCCTACAGTCAGAGTGACTTACGGACGTGCCGCCAGCAACTCCGTGCCTTTGGCTCCACTGGACAAAATTATTCCTTACGGGGATGGTTCGCTGACCAAACCTGTCAGTACGAATCTTGGCATTGTGAAGCTGACTGAATCATCGAACAATAAATTATCGGATTTAGGTAACGAAACTCCGTATGATACCGTCCCGTTCACTAAGACCGGACTTGGAACGGAAACCGTGAACCGGGCTTTCATTCAGTTGGCTTGGAAATCGTCTATCTTATATTACTTGACGGAAGACAAGAAATATGCCAAACTAGCTGCCGACATCTTGTGGAATTTTGTTCGTGGTGCAGCACAGCAGGAACAACTTAATCCGGGTTGGGAACAAAATCATAAAGAGGGAAGTTTCAATGGCTACCTCTCTTTTGAGACGCTGGGTGATACCCGTCATTTCGCTACTCTTCCATTGGCATACGACATGATTTACGATTATCTGCGACAAGAGTATTTTGATTCGGAACAATTTGTCAAAGGCATTGATGGTGAGATGTGGGCACCTCCTCATCCCGAAGGAAAAGAATGGGCGTTAGGCTGTTTCGAGAAGATGTTCAAGCGTTTGATAGAAAACAAATTGAACCGTGGAGGAGGGCTGAAAGGTAACTGGAACATGAATGAACAGCAATCTGCCATGCTTTATGCCTTGGCGCTTGACGAGGATTCCACTTATCAGGATGGCAAGGGGCGTGCTTATTATGTAAACAAATTGGTTTACGGTCCTACCACGGAACATCATGGGGCTTATCTCGATGTGCTGCGTGCCAACATCAGTCCTACTACCGGATTGTGGCCTGAAGCTCCGGGCGGATACGGACAAGGCTCTATTGGGCAATTGGTACGTTTCGGCTTCATTTATTATAAAAATGGTCTTGATTTTTTGTCCAAAGATCCTTTGCTGAGTAAAGCCTCGAGTTCAATGACACAAATGTTGTTTCCCAATGGTTATGTTACTAACTTTGGTGATGCTACATATGCTACCATGAATACCGAACAACTGGAACTTATGATGGCATACTGGCACGATAAGAAAGATAGTTTGCAAGAAAGAAAATGTGCAGAATGGATGAAATATGCCCCACAACGGAACTTGCACAATGAATTTTATTATGCGTTGTTTTTCTATTTGCCCGAAATCCCTCGTACTGATAGTGCTCCTCAATTGGCGCGTACATCCTATTCGGAAACATACTCTTTAATATTCGGTCGCAATAATGCACCCGACCCGAAGGATGCTTTGGCTTTTACTTTGATGGGATTTGGCAAGGATACCGGGCACAGGCAACCTAATGGCATGAACATGGAGTTGTATGGGCGTGGACATATTTTGGCACCAGATCAAGGTGTAGGTCAGGATTATTGGGGGGCGGACACACATGAATATAAAATCAACGTAGCTGGACACAATACCGTAAGTCCGAACGGAAAAGGTGCGGACAATAACATGCCGCAGAATCTGGAAATTGTACATGCCGAACCCGTCGTCGTTGATGGAAAAGCTCCTGACTACGAAGTATCTCCCTATCACCAGTATGTAGACGCAGTCAATCATTTCTATACTCCGGAAATCAAGGCGGAACAACGCCGTATGCTTTCTATTATCCGTACTTCACCACAGACGGGCTATTATGTAGACATATTTCGGTCCGAAGTGACAGATGGAGAAGACCGTTACCATGACTATATTTATCATAATATGGGTACCGGCTCCGAATTCTTCCTTTCGTCGGGGCAACCGATGCTGATGTCTGCCTCTCCCTTGGATTCGTTGTCCGGTAAAGGATATTCTTATTTCACTACATTGGGTAGTTATGAGAATCCTGACAACTTTTATGTAGACTATCATTTGGGTATAGATGATACTCATATGAGGATGTTTGTGCCGACAGGTAAAGGAAGGACCGTTTATCAACTGAACTCTTTGTTCAATCATCGTTATTATGAACCGTCTTTACGTACGCTTCCTGTACCGGCATTACTGATAAGGCAAAAAAGTGAAGCTTGGGACCATCCTTTTATAGCAGTGTATGAACCATACGGCAACGGAGCAAAAAGCCAAATTCGTTCGGTCTATACAAGTAAGACTCCAAAACAAAAAGGTGTAGCCAAGTTGTCGGTCGAATATTTCAAGAAAGACAAAATGGACCATATCATTCATTCGGTGAATGAAAAAACAGAAGCGAAGTATATGGGCATCCGGTTTATGGGCACCTATTGTGTTGTAACCATGGAGAAAGGACGACTTGTTTCATTGTACATAGGAAACGGATACTCGTTCAGCATGGACGGTTTGGAAGTTTCTCTTGATGAGGGAAAGCCTTTTGATGTTTGGCTGGAATGGAGAGACGGAGAGTGGATTTGTCATTCAAGGGAAGCTGTAAAAATAAAAATGTTGAAATAATTACTTTTTTATATCATGAAGACTATCTTTTGAATATAGTCAGACTAATGAGGGGTGATTGTAGAGCTTCCTGAAACGGAGCTGAACCTAATATTATTGACTCTTAAAATTTCGACAATAAAATAATAGATATTGTAGTGTGTATGAAAAAATATATAGTTGGTTTATTGGGATTTCTTCCTATGTTTATGTCAGCTCAAAATATTACGGATCTAGCAGTGATGAATGACCAAACGGCAGACTCTTTCATTGGAAACGGTACACAAATATCGTCCATAGATGATTCTGTGTTTATTCATCCGGATAGAATCCGTTATGACCGGCAATGTATACAGATTGAAGGGAAGGATATCTTCCTGTTTAGTGCTGCGTTCCATTATTTTCGTGTACCTCAACCTTTGTGGCCGGATCGTTTTAGAAAGTTGAAAGAAGGTGGTTTTAATTGTGTGGAGACATACATCCCCTGGAACTGGCATGAACGGAAAATGCCTCGTTCACCGCAGGATGAATCATGTTTGGACATGAGGGAACTGGATGACTTCCTGAAAATGGCGGAAGATTTTGGGCTTTATGTGATTGTCCGTCCCGGACCTTATATTTGTGCAGAATGGAGTGGAGGTGGTTTTCCGCAATGGATTATGCAAAAGAAGCCTGCAAAGACTACTTTTGATACTTGGTTACAAAGTAATGATCCTGAATTTATGCGTTGGAATGAGCATTGGTACAGAGTTGTATGCCGTGTAGTGGCACCGCACCAATTAACGCGGAAGAGTAAAGGGCATACAGGTGTCATCTTTTTCCAGGTGGAGAATGAATTTAATCGAATTAAATGGTTTCCGAAAGAGGCCAAGAAAGACTATTTGATTCAACTTACGCAAATTGTTCGTAAATATGAAATAGATGTGCCGGTTATAACTTGCTGGACGGATGAAGCCCGTAATGTGGAAGAGGGTGTACTTAACGGCGTGGTAGATATGGTAAATAGTTACCCGCGTTGGGAAATAGAGAAGAATTTCGGCCGTTTGATTAATCAACAGTTACGTACCCAACCCGGTAAACCGTTAATTTCGGGAGAATTGCAAGGTGGATGGATGAGTGAAGTGGGAGGAAAACTAAGTTGGGAACAGGATGGTTTAATGCCGGTACAAACGCAGAATATTACCTTATATGCATTGCAGCGTGGTTTTTGTGGGATTAATTATTACATGACTGTAGGTGGTACTAACTTTGATGATTGGGGAGCCAGACAAATGACCACTACCTATGATTATGCAGCTGCCATTGCTGAAAACGGTTCGACTAATGAACGTTATCGTTGTTTTCAGGGATTAGCGCATTTGTTGAAGGAACATGGTACTAAAATAGCCCGTGCTGATGTGCTTCCTATAGAGTATATTTCTACAGATCCGGATGTGAAGTTGGTATTACGTAAGGCTTCCAATGGTGACCGGTATTATTTTGTGAGAACAGAGGAGCATACCCGTCATCATTTTGGTACCATACAGACTTCTGATTTGACTTTTGATTTTTCATTGGAACCATTTGGCGCTATGATATATTATTTGCCTTCAGGTGGCAGTCAGGGAGATTGGTTACCGAAACTGCCCGATACGGAATCTCGTCCGGCAGTTGAAGCGGATACTATCAGATTGACGCCTGATATGCAGATGGCTGATCCGCTCCCTACTCGCTGGACGAAGTTGGAGAAAGGAGAGTGCATTGATCACGATGGCATTTACGGACGTCATTTTGTGTATTATCGTACGTATGCTCCGCAGGGAAAACTGCTTGAAGTGGGACGTATTGGTCATAAATTGATTAACGGCACGGATGCAGACGAGGTGTTGGTGTCCGTTCAAGGAAAGATACTGCCTATGTTGAAGGAAGATGCATATAGTGTTTTTTATCAACTGCCGGGAGATTCGGCTATAAACAGGAAGCTCGAAATAGTCATGCTTTTTGAAAGCAAAGGGTTACATCATCATACAAAAAAGATAGTAGAAGACTATTGGGGCATAGGACTGAATTATGTGAGATGCGGAGACAAGGAACTTTCTTTGGAATATGCATACACAGAGAATGAACGCGGACTTAACTTGTCTAAAGGCGGAGGATTACAAGAAAAGATACTGCCAGAAACGGCTGAATTAGATGAATCGCTTCTGTCATGGTATTCATATTCGTTCACTTTGCCCGAGCAGCCTCGTGGAGTATGGTTCCCTTACCATCTTCGTCTGGAACATTCGGGGAATGGATTTATTTACATAAACGGCCACTGCATCGGTCGTTGTTGGCAGAAAGGTCCCCAGCATGAATATTATATTCCCGAATGTTGGTTGAATATTGGTGGTGAAAATCATTTGGTAGTTAGTTTATGTCCAACAAGAGATGGAGCCGAAATACGAGGGGCGGAAATCATACCTGTCACTTGGGTGGCGGAAAGACGAGAAAAATTAGTGGTTGACTAATAAGAATATTTTTATGATAAGATTAGATAGGATTTTTATGGCATTGGTGTGTATGGTATGTTCATTGAATGTATCCTCTGATGATTTGAAATTGTGGTATAGCCGCCCTGCTACGGTTTGGACTGAAGCCTTGCCTTTAGGAAATTCTCGGTTGGGAGTGATGGTTTATGGCGGTGCGGGTAGTGAGGAACTTCAGTTGAATGAGGAAACGGTATGGGGAGGAGGTCCTCACCGTAATGATAATCCAAAAGCTTTGGCTGCATTACCTCAAATCAGACAGCTTGTGTTTGAGGGGCGTCATCGGGAAGCACAAGAAATGGTGGCACAAAATTTTGAAACTCCGCGTAACGGTATGCCTTATCAAACAATAGGTAGTTTGATGCTTGATTTTCCCGGGCATGAGAAGGCTACGGATTATTATCGTGACTTGGACATAGAAAGGGCGATAGCAACTACGCGTTATAAAGTCGGAGAGGTGACTTATAATCGAGAGGTTTTCACTTCCTTTGTGGATAATGTGATTATAGTTCGATTGACAGCAAATAAACAGGGAACTTTATCATTTACGGCTTCTTATAAATCTCCTTTGCAGCATGAAGTCCGTAAGTCGGGAAAAAGACTTGTGTTAATAGGGAAAGGAACAGAACATGAAGGTGTGCCTGGTGCCATTCGTGTAGAGACACAGACTGAAGTAAAGAATGAGGGAGGTCATGTAGTAGTGACTGGAGAGAATATTCAGGTGAATGGAGCTGATGCTGTAACTCTTTATATTTCCGCTGCAACTAATTTTGTGAATTATAAAGATGTCAGCGGAGATGCACACAGAAAGTCAAAGGCTTATTTAGATATTGCTTGTAAGAAAAAATATGAGCAAGCACGTGAAGAACATATAGCTTATTATCAGAACCAATTCAACCGTGTGAAGTTGGATTTGGGGACTTCGGAAGAAGCAAAAAGAGAGACACATCTACGAGTGAAACATTTTAATGAAGGAAAAGATGTATCGTTGGCTACTTTAATGTTTCAATATGGTCGTTATCTACTCATCTCTTCTTCCCAACCGGGTGGACAACCAGCAAATCTGCAAGGAATATGGAATGATAAATTATTGGCTCCTTGGGACGGAAAATATACGGTTAATATCAATCTGGAGATGAACTACTGGCCGGCTGAGGTGACTAATCTGAGTGAGACACATTTGCCATTGATGCAAATGTTGAAAGAATTGTCGGAAACGGGGAGAGAAACAGCTCGTACAATGTATGGCTGTGATGGCTGGGTACTGCATCATAATACGGATATATGGCGTTGCACAGGACTTGTAGATAAAGCATTTTGGGGAATGTGGCCGAATGGAGGTGCATGGTTATGCCAGCATTTATGGCAACATTATCTTTTTACCGGTAATAAAGCTTTTTTAAAGGAGGCATATCCCATAATGAAAGGAGCTTCAGATTTCTTTCTTCATTTTTTAGTGGAACATCCCAAATATGGATGGATGGTGACTTGTCCGTCCAACTCACCGGAACATGGACCGGAGGGGGATGAAAAGAAGAATGCACCTTCTACTGTGGCCGGCTGTACAATGGACAATCAGATCGTTTTTGATCTTTTCTCCAATACTTTGCGGGCTTGTAAGATATTGGCGGAAGATGCTGCTTATGCCGAACATTTGCAAAAAATGATTGATCGTTTGCCGCCCATGCAGATTGGTAGATATAACCAATTACAGGAATGGCTGGAAGATGTGGACGACCCTACGAGCGAGCACAGGCATGTGTCTCATCTTTTTGGATTGTATCCGGGTAATCAGATATCTCCTTATACCGATCCTCTGTTATTTCAAGCAGCAAAGAATTCTTTAATTTATCGTGGAGATCAGGCTACGGGATGGTCTATCGGTTGGAAAATAAACTTGTGGGCGAGATTACTGGATGGAAATCGTGCTTTTAAGATTATTAATAACATGTTGGTATTGGTAGAACCGGCAAATCCAAGTGGACGTACATATCCGAATCTATTTGATGCGCATCCCCCTTTCCAGATTGATGGGAATTTCGGTTATACGGCAGGAGTTGCCGAGATGCTTCTGCAAAGTCATGACAATGCCATACATTTGCTTCCAGCGTTGCCGGACGCTTGGCGAAAAGGCCGCATTGAAGGATTAGTTGCCCGGGGAGGTTTTGTAACAGATATGGAATGGGATGGTGCACAGTTATCCAAGGTGATTATACATGCTCGTTTGGGTGGGAATCTTCGACTACGCTCCTATGTACCTTTAAAGGGCAAAGGTTTGCGTGAAGCTGTAGGTGAAAATAAAAACCCGTTTTTTCAGGTGGAACGAATAAAAGAACCGCTTATCTCTAAAAAGATTTGTCCGCAGTACCCTTTGTTATATAGAGTGTATGAGTATGATGTAATGACTGAACCCGGGAAAAGTTATTGTTTTGAGAGAATATAACCCCCAAAGATATTCTCAATAAAATATATTTCATTTATTCGGGGATTTGTAGTAAGTTTGCTATAAATCCCCGAATAAATGACGCAGAGAAAGATTATACATATCAACATGGATGCCTTCTATGCCTCTGTAGAACAGCGTGATAATCCAGAACTTCGTGGCAAGCCTTTAGCGGTAGGTCATGCAGAAGAGAGGGGAGTTGTGGCTGCTGCCAGCTATGAAGCCCGGCGTTACGGTGTCCGTTCCGCTATGGCTTCGCAAAAGGCGAAGCGACTTTGTCCCCAACTCATTTTTGTACCTGGCAGGATGGATGTTTATAAATCCGTTTCCCGTCAGATACATGAGATTTTCCACGAATATACGGATATCATCGAACCTCTGTCTCTGGATGAAGCTTTTCTGGATGTCACAGAAAATAAAAAAGATATTTCCCTGGCTGTGGATATAGCAAAGGAAATAAAGCAGAAGATTCGGGAGCAGCTCAACCTTGTTGCGTCTGCCGGAGTTTCTTATAATAAGTTTCTGGCTAAAATAGCTTCGGACTATCGTAAACCGGATGGCTTATGCACCATTCATCCGGAACAAGCCCTTGATTTTATCGCCCGTCTTCCTATCGAATCTTTTTGGGGAGTGGGTCCGGTGACTGCAAAGAAGATGCATCTACTTGGCATCCACAATGGACTTCAACTACGAAAATGTTCTCTTGAAATGCTGACAGCACATTTCGGAAAAGCCGGCGCACTATATTATGAGTGCTCACGAGGAATTGACGAACGCCCTGTCGAAGCAATTCGTATCCGTAAATCCATTGGCTGCGAACGTACATTGGAACGTGATATTTCAGCCCGTTCATCGGTCATTATCGAACTATACCATGTGGCAGTAGAACTGATTGAACGTCTTCAGCGAAAAGACTTCAAAGGCAACACGCTTACCCTGAAAATCAAGTTTCATGATTTTAGCCAGATAACCCGAAGCCTTACTCAATCACAGGAACTCACCACCTTAGACCGGGTACTCCCACTTGCAAAAGAATTGCTTAAAAGTGTCGAATTTGAGCAACATCCAATCCGGCTCATCGGTCTTTCCGTCTCCAATCCAAAAGAGGAAGCCGATGAACAACACGGTGTCTGGGAACAGTTGAGTTTTGAATTTAGCGATTGGGATTGAAGGCGAAGAGGAAGAAATAGAGGGATGAAGAGGAAAGAATAGGGGATGAAAAAGAAGAGAATCAAAGAATGAAAAAAGAAAGAGGATAGAATATTCAAACAGATACTTTGTCTGAAGTAAAACAGATACTTTATTTGAAATAAAATAGAGCCTTTATTTGACCTAAACAGAGCCTCTGTTTCACCGAAATAAAGGCTCTGTTTCACTGAAACGAAGGTTCTGCCTTGACCGGGCAGAATCCTCGTTTTTCTCTCCTTCCCTATCAACACCGACAATTTATTACCGGCTCTTTCCGTCCAAATACTACACCGCCGTCCATATCCGCCAACAGCGTCCAACGCTATTTTGCCGACGGGAAATATCGCCTTATATTTACACCGCATTCAACAACGAGTGTAAAACAATAAACCATTTCAATTCATGAAACAATTAACTACATCATCTCTCAAACAAGGTTACATCACTATCCCCCGGGCATTACTAAACAGACAAGCAACCGACGGCGCTGCCGGAGAGACAGAAGCATTTCTCCAAATCCTGGCACACACCAATTATTCCGACGTGCCATACGACATCAACGGGACAATCATTCTATGCAAACGCGGTGACTCCCTTATCAGCTATCACCACTGGAGCAATATTTTCGGCTGGACACGCCCCAAAACCACCCGTTTCTTTCAACGACTGGCCAAAGGAGGCATTATAGACCTCATCCCTCATCAGGAAAAGATACTCCATATCCGTATCACCAACTTTGATCTTTGGACCGGACGTATCCCTTCGGAAGCCAAAGACGCCCGAAAGGAAGAAATCTCCACAGACTTCGACCTTTTCTGGGACAAATACCACACCGTGATGCGAAAGCCGAAAGTCAACGTCGCCCGCGGCCGCCGCGAATGGAACAAGCTCACCCGCGAGGAACAACAACTGGCAATAGACCGCATCGAGGACGTCTACTACCACACCAACGACACCCGCTTCATCGCCCACGCTTCCACTTACCTGAAAGACAAGGCTTTTCTGAACGAATATATGGACTAAAAAGACAAAGAATATGCAACCACACGCACCCGAACTCGAAGAAGCCGTCATAGGCGCCTGCCTGATAGAGCAGGAAGCGTTGCCGCTCATAGCGGACAAGTTACGCCCGGAAATGTTCTACGACGACCACCACCAACTGATCTTCGCCGCCCTCATGGCGATGTATCATGCCGGCAAGAAGATCGACATACTGACCGTCAAGGAAGAACTCGCCCGTCGCGGAAATCTGGATGCGATAGGCGGACCGTATGCCATTGTGCAACTGAGCAG
>ERZ1504920.364-NODE-364-length-12378-cov-10.287592_pt1 | contig 12378 bp, 7 predicted proteins | sample MGYA00574607_ERZ1504920 | MGnify/ENA primary metagenome ERZ1504920 (study PRJEB39906, sample SAMEA3182078) | gut metagenome | biome: human; feature: gut; material: Stool; isolation source: human stools | place: Canada | collected 2012-11-20 ...
AATTAAATGTATATATTTGCTCTTTATCTTTTAATACACAAACTTATGAAGCAAACAAAATTAAAGTATTTAATGATAGGAGTGCTTACCATAGCTTCCATCAGTTGTATGGACAAAGAGCGTGACTTATCTTGGGAGAGAAGGCATATGCCAAAAGAAGCATACTTCGACTTCAACATGACCCAAGCTGTTGCTTTGGATATCAATTATTGTTTTAAAAGCGAAAATTATCGTGTCCTTTTTGACATTTACGATCAAGATCCCATTGAATACTCGGCTGACGGCAGCGTGTTCCAAAAGGACATAGAGCCTATCTACCGTGCAGTTACAGACGAAGAAGGCAAATTCAGCGGAGAGATGAATATTCCGGCGGACCTCTCGGAAGTATGGTTATCATCGGATTATTTAGCCACCGTATCTCCTCTTAAACTAACGATTGACGACAGTCGTCGGCTTTCATTTAATCAAGATGCATATATCGCTACCTTACGTTCACAAACGGCATCAAAAACCAGAGGAGTGACCGTGAACCAACATACCTATCTAAAAGAATGGCATGTTCTTCCCGATGCAGACTGGGATGACAGCGGAAGACCAACCAACCTGGAACCTAAAATAAATATACCTCCGGCAGACGTACTATACAACATCAAGTATGTTTTCAGAAAGGTTACAGTCAAAGATGAGAGCGGTAAAAGCAAGGTTATGAACATCAGTCAGAATTATCCGGAGTTTTTTGATGGTTCCATCAAAATGACTTCAGATATTCCAATTGTTAACCCGACCGAAGTGAGTCTCGTATTTATAACCAGCTCTGCTGCATAGTACAATACAGTTGGATATTACACCTATCCTACCAACAATCCGCCCCAGAGCGCGAGTGATATAAAACAAATAATCGCATTTCCAAACACCTCTCCTATTTACAAGACTTTAGGAGCAGGAGCATTAGTGTGTGGCGAAGAAATAAAACTCAAATATTGGAATGAAGACACACAGGAATACGAAGACAAATTTCCTGCAGGAGTCACAATTGGCTGGTGCCTGCAAGGTATGGGATTCAAGAGCAAACTCACCTCAGAAACAGATAAAGACAAAGTGGGCGATATCATAAAAGGTATGGGGGCACGCTATTCCACCAGGAATCTAAACACGAATAATACACAAAGAACTGTATCTCTCCGTGATTCCAAGTCCGGGCAGATTGTAGCAGTAGGATTCGAAGATAATATTGACTTCGATTATGCAGATGCCATCTTCTATATTCATACGTCAGAAAAGAATGCTATTGACCCGACATTGCCTCCACTGCCTGAGGACCCCGAAGCAATCCCCGAGCAATATAAAATTTCTTATTCCGGTACACTGGCTTTTGAAGACTTATGGCCTAAGTTAGGTGATTACGATATGAATGACGTAATGGTAAAGTACACCAGTACGATGACCCGAAATGCTCTTGACAATCGCATTTACGAAATAGAAGACAAGTTTATCTTACAGCACTGTGGCGGTTATCTGCAAAACGGATTTGGATATCAATTACACAAGCTCTCAAACAGCAATGTCAAGAGTGTAAAAATAACGGGGCCTGATGCCAGTGGTTTATCAAGTTCTATATACATGGAAGGAAAAGAAACAGAGCCTGGACAGTCTCACCCAACCATATTGTTGTATGACGACATGACAAAATTCAAAAATATCACTGATGAATCAAAGAAAGAATATACTGTAACCATCACGCTTGATGGAGCTAGTGAGAAAGAGGTGGTACCTCCTTACAACCCGTTTATCTTCATCAGTTCCAACGAGGGTAGAGGCAAAGAATTACATCTGATAAATTATCCCCCGACTGATAAAGCCGACTTATCGTTACTGGGAACCGGAAAAGACATCTACAGACCAGAAGAAGGGATGTATTATGTTTCTGCAGACTTGATGCCGTTTGCTATCAATATGCCTGTAAGTAATCTCCCGGTTCCAGAGGAAGGGAAACGAATCGATCAATCATATCCCAAGTTCTCTGGATGGGTATCATCGAATGGGAAACAAAATAAAGATTGGTACAAATAAAGATTGATACGATTTAAATAAGAGCAGCCCGGATATTGTACGGAATCGCTATCGGGACTTCGCATTGCGAACCATCGATGAAAAAGACATAATAGACATCCGTTTAGAAAGGCGCGAATTACGCAGTTCACACAACTTCTCGAATACTCACCAAGAATTCGTGTGAACTGTGTTTTTATTTTAAGCCACAACATTATAGGATGTAAGTATTATCCGTTATGAATAGGCTTCCATCATTAAATCTTCGGCTCCCATTTTATCTTAAAACCTTTATTAGGGAATAGCATATCAAACACAATCACGAATATAAAAACAGATGTTACCAAGATATTCATCGTCAATAAAGAAATGTGATAAGGCCAGGGAAGCAGTAAAGCCAAAGCTATTACAGCAATAATATGTGATAAAGGAAGCATACGGCACGTGACATATTTATAGATACTATTTGCCAGAATATAAACGATTGGTCCGATAATCAGAACAAAAACAACTTCCGCTCTCATTTCTTGTTCGGGATGGGCAACAATCAGTTCGTCTCCTACCGCACAAATAATCAATGCTCCCACCAGTACGATATGAATTGCATTATAAATCAACCCCAGCTTGCCGGGATCTTTCACTTCCTGTATTTTCCGGCTACCGGCTTCACTGCTCACATCAAAGTAAACCCACCACATAGCCAAACTACCAATGAAAGATATGACAGCAGAAATAATCACGAGAGGCGTCCATTCTTCTACTTCACTCAAAGAAGCTCCTGTCATCAATAGAGTTTCTCCAAAAGCAATAATCACAAACAACTGGCAACGTTCCACCAAATGATGCCCTTCAATAGTCCATTCCTTGCTACTGTCCGAACGTCCCAGACGAGGTAAAGCAAATCCGTGCATCGGGGCTGTATAATCACAGATGGCGGCTATAATCCACAGTAGAATTTGCCATTCTCCCTGCAATATGGCACCCGTAATCCAAAAGACGGCAGATATACAGAACCAGCCCATAATTCGCTTAAAATTAGCAGCCAGATGATGATCTCCTAACACCCCGATAATATAAAGTGTTCTCCCTGCCTGTATCAGAACATAGCAGACAGCAAATATCAATCCCCGGTAAGTAAAGGCATAAGGAATGGCAGCCGCCATCACCAGCCCCACCAGCATACTGATAAAAAGAAGAATACGTATCGGCCGGGTATCCGGGTTGAACCAGTTAGTCACCCAGATGGTATGTTGCCACAACATCCAGACTGCAAACCACAGGATTGTTTCTTTCAATAATCCTTCCCAAGTGAGATTATGAAGCAGATAATGTGAAAGTTGCGTGACCGAGAAAACATAAATCAGGTCAAACAGCAGTTCGGAATAAGAGACAGTAGCAGTTTCCGTTTCTCTCTTCCGAAGCAATGGATGGGGGGAGTAAAACATACGAGGTTCCTTTTATATATATAAAAGAAACCCCGCAGAAGTCTATTTTGTTCAGAGAAAGTCTTACATTCTGGAAGGAACTTCGATACCCAGCAAATTCATTCCCAAGCGAACAACTTTAGCTACATTAGCAGACAGAGCGATACGGAATACTTTCACTGCCTCATTCTCTTCGCGCAGAATACTATAGTCATGATAGAACTGATTGTATTCTTTCACCAAGTCATAAGTATAATTAGCAATAATAGACGGGCTGTAATCTTCACCGGCTTGTTTTACAACAGCAGCAAAGTCGGCAACCATCTGAATCAGCCCTTCTTCCTTTTCACTCAATTCAATACCAGCCGGAATCTGTTCAGGAATTACGATACCTGATTCGGCAGCTTTCCGAAGTACAGACTGGATACGTGCATAAGTATATTGAATAAACGGACCTGTATTACCATTGAAGTCGATAGATTCTTTCGGATTGAATGTCATATTCTTACGGGCATCGACTTTCAGAATGAAATATTTCAATGCTCCCAGACCCACAATACGGGCAATATCATCAGCTTCTTCCTGTGTCAAACCATCCAGTTTGCCTAGTTCTTGTGAAGTTTCTTTAGCAGTGGCAATCATTTCCTCCATCAAGTCGTCAGCATCAACTACCGTACCCTCACGGGATTTCATCTTACCTTCCGGCAGTTCCACCATTCCGTAAGAGAAGTGTACCAGACTCTTACCCCATTCGAAACCAAGTTTATCGAGCAAGATAGAAAGCACCTGGAAGTGATAGTTCTGTTCGTTACCTACTACATAAATCATCTTATTAATCGGGTAATCGGCAAAACGAAGTTTAGCCGTACCGATATCCTGAGTCATGTAGACAGAAGTACCGTCACCACGGAGAAGGAGCTTATGATCCAGTCCTTCGGCAGTCAGGTCGGCCCATACGGAACCGTCTTCTTTCTTGTAGAAGAAACCTTTTTCCAGACCTTCCATTACCTTTTCTTTTCCTTCGAGGTAAGTATTGGATTCGTAATAGATCTTGTCGAAGCTGACACCCATCTTCTTGTAGGTTTCGTCGAATCCTGCATATACCCAGTTGTTCATCATTTCCCACAATCCGCGTACTTCCGGATCACCGGCTTCCCACTTCACCAACATTTCGCGGGCTTCCTGCATCAATGGAGATTCAGCTTCAGCCTTTGCTTTCGCTTCATCGTCATTCATTCCCTGCGCTGTAAATTTAGCCATCAGCTCCTTTACTTCCGCTTTATAATGCTTATCGAAAGATACATAATAATCACCTACCAGGTGGTCACCCTTCTTACCCGAAGTTTCAGGAGTTTCACCGTTTCCGTATTTCTTCCATGCCAGCATGGACTTACAGATGTGGATACCACGGTCGTTTACAATATTTGTTTTGACTACCTTATTGCCGTTTGCCGCTACAATGTTAGCCAATGCGTTGCCTAAAAGGTTATTACGCACGTGTCCCAAGTGAAGCGGTTTATTTGTATTCGGAGAAGAATATTCAATCATCACCAATGGAGAAGCGTCAGTGACCTGCACTAAGCCGTACTGTTCATCTGCCTGAATCTCGTTCAGCAACTCAATCCATGTAGCCGATGCAATAGTCAGGTTCAAGAACCCTTTTATCACATTAAACGCTGCTACAGCCGGATCGTTTGCCTTCAGATATTCACCGATTTCCTGTGCCGTTTGCTCCGGTCCTTTTTTTGACATCTTCAGGAAAGGAAATACCACCAACGTCAAATGTCCTTCAAATTCTTTCTTCGTTTTTTGCAACTGCACCATCTTTTCAGGGACTTCCTGACCGTAAAGTGCTTTGAGTCCGCTGATAACGGACGCTACAAGTTTATCTTCTATCTTCATAATCAAGTTATTTCTTGCGCGCAAAGATACAAAAAAAGGAGACGCATCACGTCTCCTCTCTTAATTTCTTTCAACTATCTATCTTATTCAACAGCTGCAGATAATTCAGCACCAGCTTTAAATTTAGCTACTTTCTTAGCAGGAATAGTAATAGTTGCCTTTGTAGAAGGGTTAATACCAGTTCTTTCAGCTCTTTCGCTTACTGAGAAAGTACCAAAACCTACGAGAGATACTTTGTCACCAGCTTTCATAGCATTAGTAACTGAAGTGATGAAAGCATCAAGTGCTTTTTTTGCATCGGCTTTGCTCATTTGAGCTTCAGCAGCCATTGCGCTAATAAGATCAGACTTATTCATAATACGTAAAATGATTAATTAATATATATGTTACACAAAAGATTATCCCACAATGGATTGATTCCACAAATATAGCCGAACAAAACAACATATCAAATAAAAACATAAAAAAAACGCAGCAAATTATTGAAAAAGAGCTAATAGGAAGCGTTTTTCATGCTTTAAAACAGAATTTATTCGTACTTTTGCGTCTATTATCTAAATATTCAGAAATTAAAATGATGCCAACTGTAACTAAAAACCTGATAATTATCAATGTACTAGTATTTTTCGGGACAATCGTAGCCCAACGTTACGGCCTGGATTTAACGAATTATCTGGGATTACATTTTTTCCTTGCAAGTGACTTTAATCCGGCACAGCTTATCACTTATATGTTTATGCACGGCGGATTCAGCCACATTTTCTTTAATATGTTTGCCGTTTTTATGTTCGGACCGATTCTCGAACAAACCTGGGGACCCAAACGTTTCCTCTTTTACTATATTCTCTGCGGTATCGGTGCGGGACTTATCCAGGAAGGAGTGCAGTATATTCAATATGTAACGGAGCTTAGCCAACATACGCACATTAACCTAATAGGCTATGGCGTTGTCCCCATAGAAGAGTATCTGAACATGATGACCACCGTAGGTGCTTCGGGAGCCGTTTACGCCATATTGCTGGCATTCGGTATGTTATTTCCCAATAACCGGTTGTTTATCTTCCCGCTGCCATTTCCTATCAAAGCGAAGTTCTTCGTTATAGGATACGCCGCGATTGAATTATGGTCAGGACTTGCCAATAGCGCCGGAGACAATGTCGCTCACTTTGCTCACCTGGGAGGAATGTTATTTGGATTGATCCTGATTTTGTATTGGAGAAAAAAAAGCAATAACAATGGGACATATTATAGCTGATTTAAAGGAGACATTCAGAAGAGGAAATATTTTCATCCAACTGATTTATATCAACGTAGGCATCTTTGTGATTGGCACGTTGATTAACGTTTTCTTGCGACTGTTTGAAGTAAGTACCCCCGATATATTCGGTATATTTGCCCTGCCGGCATCCTTTATCGGATTTATTCATCAGCCGTGGTCGTTATTTACTTATATGTTTATGCATGCCGGTATCCTGCATATTTTATTCAATATGCTCTGGCTGTATTGGTTCGGAAGTTTGTTTCTCTACTTTTTCTCGGCCAAACATTTAAGAGGACTATATGTATTAGGAGGTATCTGTGGAGGTTTACTGTATATGGTTGCCTACAATGTATTTCCTTTATTCAGTTCGCAAGTGACGGGTGCAACATTGGTAGGAGCATCAGCTTCCGTATTAGCCATCGTAGCTGCTACGGCTTATCGTGAACCAGATTACAGGGTGCAACTTTTTCTTTTCGGTGCTATCCGTCTCAAATATCTGGCACTGGTTGTTATCGGAATCGATGTATTATCCATCACCTCAAGTAATGCCGGAGGACATATCGCCCACCTGGGCGGTGCTCTTGCAGGACTTTGGTTTGCCGCCAGCCTAAGTAAAGGAACTGATTTGACTTCCTGGATCAACTGGATTCTGGATGGTTTCACTTCCTTGTTTCAAAAGAAAACATGGAAACGGAAACCGAAAATGAAGGTACACTATGGAAACAGTGCCACCGGTCGCGAGAAGGATTATGATTACAATGCCCACAAAAAAGCACAGTCTGATGAAGTGGACCGTATTTTGGAAAAACTAAAGAAATCCGGTTACGACAGTCTGACAACTGAAGAAAAGAAAAGCTTGTTCGACGCAAGCAAAAGATAAAAGAATGGAACATATTGGCAAATTTGTCGCATATCTGATACTTGCTGTCAACGCTCTCTTCGTGGGAACGTTGATATTAAGCGCTTATAGCCCTTACCTTAACCCGAAAATAAACCCACTTGCTTCCAGCTTGGGACTTGCATTTCCGATATTCCTGACGATTAATCTGATTTTTATCGGCTTCTGGGCATTTGTCAATTACCGCTATGCGCTCTTGCCTGCCATCGGTTTTCTAATTTGTATTCCGCAGATACGGACTTATATTCCTTTTAACTCCACCACAAAAAACATACCGGAAGGAAGCATCAAAATCCTATCCTACAACGTAATGAGTTTCAACAATTTGGAGAAGAAAGATGGAAAAAACCCGGTATTGTCTTATCTTGTAGATAGTAACGCCGATATTATCTGTCTGCAAGAATATAACACCGCTACCAACAAGAAATACCTGACGGAACAGGACATTAAAAAAGCATTGAAAGCCTATCCTTACCAATCCGTCCACCAACAAGGGAAAGGAGACGTGCAACTTGCCTGTTTCTCTAAGTTCCCCATACTCTCGATACATCCCATCGAATATGAAAGTAATTATAACGGCTCCATGAAATATGTACTGAATGTGAATAACGACACTCTTACATTAATCAACAACCACCTGGAATCCAACAAGCTCACCAAAGAAGACAGAGGGATGTATGAGGATATGATTAAAGACCCGAATGCCAAGAAAGTAAAAACCGGACTTAGGCAATTAATAAGAAAACTGGCGGAAGCATCGGCTATCCGGGCTACACAAGCAGATTCTGTGGCTAAAACCATTGCAGAAAGTAAATATCCGACAACCATAGTATGCGGCGATTTCAACGACGGTTCTATCTCATATACCCATCGCATCCTGACTCAAAAACTAGATGATGCATTCACACAGTCCGGTAAAGGATTAGGTATTTCCTACAATCAGAACAAGTTCTATTTCCGCATAGACAATATCTTGATCAGCCCCAACCTGAAAGCCTACAATTGCACGGTAGACCGGTCTATCAAGGCATCAGACCATTACCCGATCTGGTGCTATATCAGTAAACGATAAGAACTGAAAACTCTAATAAAAAACACTTATGATGATTAAAAAGACACTAACCATTTTAGCAGTAAGTTGTATGATGTACTCCTGTGCTACGAAAACAGAAAGCAATCCTTTCTTTACAGAGTTTCAAACCGAGTATGGTGTTCCTTCTTTCGACAAGATTAAATTAGAGCACTATGAACCTGCCTTTCTAAAAGGTATAGAAGAACAGAATCAAAATATCGAAGCCATCATCGAAAGCCCGGAAATTCCGACATTCGAAAATACGATTGTGGCTTTGGATAACAGCGCACCCATCTTAGACCGGGTAAGCATCATTTTCTTCAATATGACAGATGCGGAAACTACTGATTCGCTGACCGCACTTTCCATCAAACTGGCACCGGTTCTTTCGGAACATAATGACAATATCTCCCTGAATGGGAAACTATTCAAACGGGTGAACGATGTCTACCAAAAGAAAGATTCATTGAACCTGACGTCGGAACAAGAACGTCTGCTGGACAAGACTTATAAAAGATTTATCCGTTCCGGAGCGAACCTTGGCGAAAAGGACCAAACTCGCCTCCGCGAAATCAACAAGGAGCTTTCTACACTTGGCATCACTTTCAGCAACAATGTGCTGAATGAGAATAATGCCTTCCAACTTTTCGTTGACAAGGAAGAAGATCTGGCAGGATTGCCTGAATGGTTCCGCCAAAGTGCGGCCGAAGAAGCGAAAGCAGCCGGACAACCGGGAAAATGGTTGTTCACCCTGCACAATGCCAGCCGTCTGCCTTTCCTGCAATATTCTGAAAATCGCCCGCTCCGGGAGCAAATATACAAAGCTTATATCAACCGCGGCAACAACAACGACGGAAACGATAACAAGGAAAACATCCGCAAGATCGTTTCTCTCCGCCTGGAAAAAGCGAACTTATTAGGTTTCGACTGTTATGCAAACTTCGTCCTGGATGAAACCATGGCAAAGAACGCCAACAACGTAATGAGCCTTTTAAATAACCTCTGGAGCTACGCACTGCCAAAAGCAAAAGCAGAAGCTACCGAACTTCAGAAATTAATGGATAAGAAAGGAAAAGGAGAAAAACTAGAAGCATGGGACTGGTGGTATTATACCGAAAAACTACGGAAAGAAAAATACAACCTGTCTGAAGAGGATACAAAACCTTACTTCAAACTGGAGAATGTACGCGATGGCGCTTTCGCCGTAGCCAACAAATTATATGGCATCACCCTAAGCAAACTGGAAGGCATACCAACTTATCACCCTGATGTAGAAGTCTTTGAAGTGAAAGACGCAGACGGTTCCCAGCTCGGTATCTTCTATGTAGACTATTTCCCACGTCCCGGGAAAAGCGGTGGTGCATGGATGAGCAACTATCGTGAGCAACACGGAACAACCCGTCCGTTGGTATGCAACGTTTGCAGCTTTACCAAGCCGGTAGGCGACACCCCCTCTTTATTGACCATGGATGAAGTGGAAACCCTGTTTCACGAATTTGGTCACGCTCTGCACGGACTGCTGACAAAATGTGAATACAAAGGAACATCGGGAACCAACGTGGTACGTGACTTTGTAGAACTTCCTTCTCAAATCAACGAACATTGGGCGACTGAACCCGAAGTGCTGAAAATGTATGCCAAACATTATCAGACAGGAGAAGTGATACCCGACGAAATCATCGAGAAGATACTGCAACAGAAAACTTTCAACCAGGGCTTCATGACCACCGAATTACTGGCTGCCGCCATCCTCGACATGAACCTGCACACGATGACAGATGTAAAGAATTTGGACATGCTTGCATTCGAAAAAGAAGCGATGAACAAGCTTAACTTGATTCCCGAAATAGCACCGCGTTATCGCGTGACTTACTTCAATCATATCATTGGCGGATACGCAGCCGGATACTATAGTTACCTATGGGCCAACGTATTGGACAATGATGCTTTCGAAGCTTTCAAAGAACATGGTATTTTTGATAAAAACACCGCCGACCTGTTCCGCCATAACGTATTGGAGAAGGGAGACAGCGAAGACCCGATGGTGCTTTATAAGAATTTCCGTGGAGCGGAACCAAGCCTGGAACCACTACTGAAAAACAGAGGAATGAAATAATTCAGCAAAAAAGCCCTTAAACATCAAATATTTGAGGGCTTATTACACATGAATGTGAAAAAAAAACTATATTTGCAGCCTTGTATGCGGCAAAAAGAACTTGTGTACGACAGAATTTAACTGAAAATTAAATTAAAAAAGTAATCATCATAAATTAAAAGTAAAATGCAAAACAAAGGATTTGTAAAGGTTTTTGCGGTATTACTCACACTGGTATGTGTGTTCTATCTCTCCTTCTCCTTCGTAACACGCCATTATACCAACAAGGCGAAAGAAATTGCGAACGGCGACCCGAAAGTGGAACAAGACTACCTCGACTCTCTCTCCAATGAGAAAGTGTGGTTGGGTAACTGGACGCTGAAACAATGTCGTGAGATGGAGATTAGTTTAGGTTTGGACCTAAAAGGTGGTATGAACGTTATCCTTGAAGTTTCTGTACCTGATGTTATCAAAGCACTGGCTGACAACAAGCCGGATGAAGCTTTCAACAATGCATTGGCAGAAGCTGCAAAACAGGCTGTAAACAGTCAGGATGATATCATCACGCTATTTGTCAGAGAATACCACAAAGCTGCTCCTAACGCAAAACTTTCCGAACTCTTCGCAACACAACAGTTGAAAGACAAAGTTAACCAGAAATCATCGGATGCAGAAGTTGAAAAAGTATTGAGAGCAGAAGTAAAAGCTGCTGTTGAAAACTCATATAACGTACTTCGTACACGTATCGACCGTTTCGGTGTTGTTCAGCCGAATATCCAGAGCCTGGAAGACAAAATGGGTCGTATCATGGTGGAATTGCCGGGTATCAAAGAGCCGGAACGTGTGAGAAAACTTCTCCAAGGTTCTGCCAATCTGGAGTTCTGGGAAACTTATACAGCTAGAGAAGTTCTCCCTGCCATGCAATCTGCAGACGCCAAATTGCGTGTTATTTTAGCTGAAGGAACAACAGCTGATACAGATACTATTGAAGCAGTCCTTACCGAAGCCACTCCGGTTGAGAAAAAAACTGTAAGTGCTGCCGACAGCCTTGCAGCTGCCCTGAAAGGTGACGTAACTGCTGAAGATAAGTCTGCCGCAAATATGGAAGAAATCAAAAAGCAATATCCTTTGCTGTCCATACTTCAGTTGAATTCTAGCGGACAAGGTCCCGTTATTGGTTATGCCAACTACAAAGATACTGCTGACATCAACAAATATCTGGCTATGCCGGAAATCAAAGCTGATCTTCCAAAAGACCTTCGTCTGAAATGGGGTGTTTCTCCTTCTGAATTTGACAAGAAAGGACAGACTTTCGAATTATACGCTATCAAGTCTACCGAACGTAACGGCAAAGCTCCGTTGGAAGGTGACGTAGTAACAGATGCGAAAGATGAATTCGACCAATACAGCAAACCGGCTGTAAGCATGACAATGAACTCTGACGGTGCACGCCGCTGGGCTCAGTTGACTAAGCAGAACATTGGTCGTTCCATTGCTATCGTTCTTGATAACTATGTATATTCTGCCCCGAACGTAAATTCTGAAATCACGGGTGGACGTTCGCAAATTACAGGTCACTTCACACCGGAACAGGCTAAGGACTTAGCTAACGTATTGAAATCAGGTAAGATGCCGGCTCCGGCTCACATCGTACAGGAAGATATCGTTGGTCCGTCA
>ERZ1504920.460-NODE-460-length-10959-cov-3.392883_pt1 | contig 10959 bp, 9 predicted proteins | sample MGYA00574607_ERZ1504920 | MGnify/ENA primary metagenome ERZ1504920 (study PRJEB39906, sample SAMEA3182078) | gut metagenome | biome: human; feature: gut; material: Stool; isolation source: human stools | place: Canada | collected 2012-11-20 ...
ATCTTGGCCGGATATCAGTATCTAAAATAGACAGGGCCTCCGATAATATGTTGAACAATTTGGTTCGCAGCTCTTCCACCCGACAAAGAAGTAAAAAAATAAGGTGATGGCTTTAAGAGACAATCGGCAAGAAATGCAAGAAGCTCATTTCCTCGATTGCCTCTAAGTTATTCTCATTTATTTAAAATAGTTCATGCAGGAATGCCAAAGGGTAGATTCGTCAAGGCATTCCTGCACAGCCCTTAGAATGGATACTATTTCTCTTCACCAAAATTAACAGTATTCTCGACATTGTCCACATCATCAAAGACAGCCACGTTGCCGTTTGTTATCGTTACACGGAGGTCGGCACTATTAGGGCCGGCGATATTCACCGTCAGCTTATACTGATATTGCCCTCTTACCAATAGATAAGTGCATCCTTCCAAAGATCCGCCAGTCCCCGGCCCCATATCCTTCTTATTCTTCTCTTGCGCCGTGGTAGCTAAACCTGTACCCCGGATATTTTCCGCCATATAGAAAACTCCTTCTTTATCACCGAGTGTTATTCCTGATACAGGTATCTCCTCCGTATAGAAATTAGTAGATAAAGGACTTGAAATCGTTGGATATGTCGAGTCGTCATCATATAGCCGGGTTACTTTAGGTACATTTGACATAATAACCGGTTTCGTATCAATTAACTTAAAATTGCCAGAGGCCACTGAAGAGTTCACGGTCACGGTCCCTTTCGCGAACGCCCTGTACATACGGGATAATACGACCAACCTCATGTCAGCCTCTGAGCTAGAGGGATCCTTCGTATAGTCGGTCGGTCCCGAAGATAGTATATTAGTACCTGTTGGAGAGCCATCTGATGAATAAATAATACTTTTCGTTTTAGCCATCAATTCTGTTACAGAAAGGGACGTAGGGATACCACCTTCTTTTACAAATAACTTGGCGGTAACCTCCGTCGCATTCATATCCTCCGCATTTACGATGATATAAAACTCACTAGTCTCGTTCTTGAAACGCATATCATCCTTCATTAATTGAATCAATAACTGGTCATAGGTAGTGCTACTACTTCCCGGCACAGCCGTTATGCTATTCCTATCGGCAAAGACAGCTTTCAACAACTCGGTTCCATCCTTTTTAAACTGTAAAATCCATACATTATATATATTAGTATCTCCCAATTTAAGAATTTCCGGTTCCGTTCCCGCTTTCGTCTCTACATCAATCGTACCCGGTACCCTTAACAGGAACTGGAAAGCACATTCCTCCCCTCCTTCGGATGTTGATGGTATCATTTCCTCATTACTACATGCCCCTAGCAGCAAGCATAGTATACAAAATAAACTTATTCTCATTTTCAGTTCCTCCTTATTCCCCTCCAACGGGATCCGTCACATTTTTTATTTCCGTGAATTCCAATATGCCCAATGTCAGTTCTGTTTCTTTAAAATCCCCAAAGAACTTCAAGGTAAATTCAAAGCTATAGGACATACCGGGCAAGAAAGTCTTACGAGCGGTAGCATTGAATACAAAATGACCGGGCACAGATCCACCATTTCCATTTTTATCATAATCTACCGTTAAATCAATTACAAACTGTAATTCCGACCCGCTTAAAGGCAATACGATTTTACGTGGATCTGAGGTATGAGGCAGGCCTACAGCTACGGAATTATTGAAAGAGCTAAAATCCACTCCGTTGTTTTCATTCGCAACTCCATCCGAATACCATGCATTATCCCCTAGCCGATAAGTTCTTGAATCAGATAAGTTTTTCATCGTTATAAAGTTTACACGCAAGCCTTTTACAGTAACAGGAGATACACTAGCCGCTTTTACCGACACCTCTACTTGCGAGCAAAGCCGCGTGAACGGATTCGTCAAGGTAACCGACATCGTGTTTTGTCCCGCTTTCTGGGGCTGGACAGTTATATCGTTCATGAACGTATACATAAAATCTTGCCCATTTTGCACGGTCACCAGATTTCCATCACCCAATTCCGGCGCATTCTCTTCATTGTAGGAAATGAAATAAAGGTTATATACACCCCGATACAAAAATAGGGCCTTGCCCGATTGGGCGGTGACCTTTCCATCCGCACCCACCACATAAGTACCTTCCGCCGAAGGAGTACCAGTCTCACCAGTCCCAGTCTTAGTACCGGTCTCAGTCTTAGTCTCCACCTTGAAAGCATAGACTTTAATCAACGCTTTATCATTCAAGACTGAAACGGCCGCAGCCTTGGTTACATTCGCTTGATAAAGATCGAACTCCAAGGCAACCTTATCACCTTCCCCTTCTTCCCAAAAAGATTCCTTTTGGCAACCCACCAACGTGACCAAAAGCCATAGACTTACAAAACTTAATACATATCTCATATCTCCTCCCTTCTTATTTAAATACCCACACTCGTATTCTGATCCGTACTATTTTGCCAATCGTATACGGTTACGCCCTCGAATGTACCTTCCATCTTATCAATACGTATCTTATAGACATAATGATAACCCGCCAACCATTTCACCCCGCTTTCGGAAGAAATAGAGGCAGTCTCAAACTCACGTTCCACCCCGTCTACATCCACTGTCAAACGGAACGACAATACTTGCTCGGCAGCGTCCATCGGGGCTACGAGACAAGATATGTTCGGTTGCGTCAACGAGGTTTCCAATATTTTCGAACCGGTCAACTCTATCGAGGATGTCCCCGCTAGGCCATTCAGACGCCCTAGTTCCTCCCCTGTCCCGTTCAATCGCATGTCCGCCTTACCGATTTGCAGACGTCCGGTGTTACTACGTATATCTATTTTTTTCAGCGTTAAGATCTCATCGCTGGCATTCGCAGACTTATAGATATAGAAACTCACCTTTGTCAAGGCATGGAACAATTGAAGGCTGATTATCTTTGAGGTTTTGGAAGCCTGAACCGGCTTAGCATAAAGGTAATCGATCTGTTTACCATCGAATGTATCCGCATCCCGGACCGTGACCTCGACAGAGTACACGCCGGAGGAGGCTGTTACGTTAATGGCCTTACCTTCTTCTTCCGTAGGATAATAAGCATACACATCCGTAGCGGTACTACCCAGCAGTGGCGCGGATTCACATCCCCATGTTACTCCGGATTTGGAATACACCGGATTCACCCATGTATCACTGGAGTTCTTCAAATACAATTTCACGTTATCCACAGAGGTAGTCACTGCCTTCGTAACAGCGTCGTCAGCCAAAGAGACCGATCGCAGCTCAAGGGTGGAACCTGCCTCCACCTCCGGTATCCCGTCTGACTGGCAAGCTCCCAACAGGGAACAGAGGGCCAATCCCCAACCTAGATTATATAAATTTTTCATATTCTTCATTCTTTATAGATTTTAAATGGATCAAGTGGCGCTAACAGGATTGTCGGGAACCGTTGTCTCCTTAAACCCCATTACTTCCACGGAAGTCAATATCAATTCATCGGATGACGTGAAGTTATATACATAATTCTTACTAGCCCCAAATGTGTATGCCGGCTGAGTAAATGTTTGTTGTGTAGCCTCTGGACTTGAAGCACCGTCAAGCGTACGGGAAACGCTTAGCTTGAAACTCATATTCGCTCCCGGTCTTAAGATACAGACGAAAGTATGCTTATCGCTAGCTACGGTATTATCCCCTGTATGCAACATCTCGATCGTTTCAGAAGAAGAGGCACCAGTCCGGATGCCATTGCCTGCTAAGGTAGCCATCACATTCTTATATTTTGTAGTAGCACCCCCTGATGAGGCATAATTAATTGAGATCGTGATCTTCGCCGCTACCGGCATAAAGGTAAAGTTTACCTTGTTGCTACTCAAGGTAACGTTAGAGCCGCCTTTCGCTTCCAGTTTATTGCTTTGCCAGAAATTCTCATAGGATCTCTGGTCTTGCAGAATAAAGGTGAAAGCTGCCGGATATGAGGCCGAGAATGAAGAAGCCGTAGATGATCCGGAAACCGTCAACGATTTTCCCGCCGTTTTCGGAATCCACCCGTTCGTGGCATCCTTTCGGTAAGTCACGGTCTGGCTCCCACCATTAATCTGTATCTCATCGTCCGTACTAAAGCTACTCTTATCATAGTTCGTAGCGTCGACCGCACGGGTAGACAGAGAAGAAACGATCTCCGCCGTCACCTCCAAGGGCTGTCCACCTTCCAGATCCACCTCTGAGGTACAGGCGGGGGCGAGCAATAGCAATAAGCCTCCGGACAGGTGGAGCATGGTTTGTCGTATATTCATAGTATAATGTATCATAATGCTATATAGTTGTTAAGTTAAATTTCCTCCAGCCATGATCTCATCCGTCCATTTGCCGATGGTACAACTTTCCGGGATCAGCATGTCGTTATGCAAGGTCAAATTATATGTATAGTGGTAACCGGTCCGCAAGGCACAACCCGTTAAGGTAGCCTTGTAGGTAACACCATCGCAAGTGAGAGAGACCGTTAGATCCGTAGCAGGGGTTCCCGCACTACCACCTACAGCCCTTAGGATACCACACCATTCATATTTCCGGGATGCATCGACCGGGTAAGGCCGATATAGCGTGATCGTCTGGTTCGTAGATACAGCCGTACGTATCCCCGCCGCCGCTACCAATACGGCATCATTGGCGATGGTAGTCTCACGGTTCACGGTAAACTTCAAGGTCAACTTCGAATTGACGTGCGTAAAGGGCTTGCCGCTCGACGTAAAGTCCAGCGTACCGTCGCTGGATGTGGCATCACCCGTTTTCAGCAGGTTACTGGCCAGATAAGCAGCGCTCGTGGTTTGAAACTGGTTGATGGCCGAGTAATCCGCCGGAAACTGCGCCGAATACGTAACGGCAGGCTCCAAGGTCACAGGCGAGGTTCCCACCACGGTCCATGCGGAAGTTCCGTCATACCGATAGCTGGCCGATTGGGAAGCCGCCGTCCCACTTGCCTTTTTTGTCCTTGTCACCTTTATCTGATCGCCGGAAAGGAAGGATGTCCTATCGAAACCATTATCCGAGCTAACCGCCTCGCCGCTTTTGGTAACAGGGCTGATCTCGGCAAGTACCGTCACCGGGATTCCCTCCGGAGCGGAAAGCCCCGTCTCTATCCCGTTCGTGCAACCGTAGAGAGCCAGCGCCATGTTCAAGGCTCCCATCCATGCTAAACTGAGGTTCATGTAATTCATATTCATATTTTTCTTTTTATGCCGTAATTAATAGCCGCCGGGCTTAACGTCTACCGTTCCCGCTGAACCGCTCTCTGTCCAAGGGAGGATATCGGCGTTCACTGTAATCGCCCGGTTGGATAAGGTTATTTGTATTTTGTGGGTATGTCCTCTTTTCCAAGTGATCTGACTTAGGTTGGCGGATAACGTCCGGTCATCCGTAGTGTCATCCCGCTTGCCGACCACTACCGTAAGGGTCATGTCAACCGATGCCAAAGGAGCCACCAACCCATAGCCTACCTCCACCGGAACACCCACGGCACCGCAAAGTATGGCGGTGGTATTACTCGACACATCGTTTTTAGGGGTAAAAGTGAGTTCGGCTACCTTTGTTCCTCCACCAAGCGCTCCATCCGCGATCCGCATCGTTCCCGTGCCGGTAATGAACGCATTGGAGGATGTTTTCAACGTTATCTTCTTCACGTAATCATAGGTCGCATTCACGGAACGTCCCGTGGCGGATTGCATCGTGAAGGAAAGGCGGGCCAGCGCATGTTGCAAGTAGATTTCCGGCTGATAAGTACCGCTTGAGGGGGAACCGCCGGACGGCGTGGTATTGCTGGCCGTAATAGCGATAGCCTCTCCTACCGTGTTGCTGGCGGAACCGTACATATAATCGGTAGCGTCAGAATCCCATCCCTTGCCGCCATAGAAATTCTGGTGAACGGGAAGGGTGGTCACTATGGTATGCGTCGTGGTAGTCGTTGATTTTGTGAGGGTGGCGCTCGTCGGGCTATAGGCATAGATCCGGGCCTTTACACTCGATAAATTCACGGTGGGATCGCCTACCCAATCGTTTCCGCCGCTACCTACCGACTGATAGGTGAAGGTGGAAAGGCCAGCATTTCCCGCCGTACCAACCCCGCCATAGGGAGTATAGCCGTCCTCTGCTTTAGTAACGAAAAGTTTTACCGCGTTAATCCTTCCCTCACCCTCCGTCGTGGAGGTTCCGCTTATGATGGAGCGGGTCTCGACACCGCTCATGTGGAATACGGGTTGTAAGAATACCCCTGTCGTGTCTTCCGGCAAGGAGTCGTCGGAGGAGCAGCCGGATAAGAGCGCCAGTATCGCCAACAGGCCTACACCGAGGTGTAGCGGACGTGCGTTTTTGTAAATATCCTGTATCATAGTTCGTATAGTTTTTTTAGATAGTCGTACTTGTATTGTCGGATGATTCATTCGTCCACCCTACCACATTGAAGCCGTCCAGCTTAAGGCCGGTACCGTGGATGGAGATGGTGTATGTATATTTATTTCCGGCGGACCATTCGCCACCGTCGGTAATGGTGTCTAGTTTCATTTCCTTGCCATCTACTACGACAGTCAAGGTAGCGGCGGTAACATTTGCAGTGCCGGAGGGGAATGGTACGCCGTAATTGATGAACTCGATTCCGTCTGTGGTAGCGGCAACGGTTACGCCGCCATTTACCGTGTACTCGTACTTTACCTGTGTACCCGCCTTCGCTCCGGTTAGGTTGCCGAGGGCTCCGTCCTTTAGGCTCATGGTGGTGGTACCATTCGTTTGTAGTGTCGGGATGGGGCGACTATAGGTTATTTTTGTCAGGTTGCAAGGACCGATGTAGTCCGTGTGTTTCTTGAACTTTAGGCTTACCAAGCAAAAGGCATGCTTAAGGCCGAGGTTTATCTTCTCGCCTTTTGAATCGGAGGCTCTGTGGCCGTTATCGGCTATGGGTTGAGTTGTTTCAAAGGTTTTTGCGGTAGTGTTATAGGCTACGCCATACATATAATCGTTACCGGGAACAGTGAAATCCAGGGAGGAGACATTCGCTACCGTATTCGAATAGACTATGGCATTAGCCCGTACCGGGATGGTATAGACTGGGGAAGAGGCATTTCCGGCCGCGTTTATCGTGGTGGCATCCGTGACTGGATAGCAAGAGTAGACTATGGCTTGCTGGGTGCTTAGCCAGATCGTTTGATCCTTACCGTTTATCGTAGCGGGTTTTAAGAAACCCTCTTGGAGAGTGTATTGGCCGTATGTACCTTGGGGGAATATGCCGTAATGGTTTTCACTTGCCACGTTATTTACGGCGTATAGGCCGATAGCCGCTATATCGCTGGATGTGGCAGTGGCCTTGGTGAGGGCTACGCTGGCGATCTGCGGGGACAGGGCGACAGGGGTATCCGGATCAACCGGGGGTACGATGGGGTCTTCGCCATCCTCGCCGCCGCAGGCGAAAAGGGAAAGCGATACTGTTGTTAATAATAGGTATCTATACGGTTTCATATTTATCGTTGTTTATATTGTTCGTTTATTTGCCACCCGGTTTTATTATTACCACCCGGTCTGATTGTTACTACACAGATTTCGTGTTTTGTATTTCGTGTTTCGTGTTTTGTTGTAGAGACGGGGCACGCCCCGTCTCTACAACCCTAGACTGTAGGTTAATTAACTTTCAAATCATCATTGCCGGTTCCTGTGCCCCAAGCGGCTACGGTTACGGTGCCTATGGATAATTCCTTACCGCTAAGTTTTACAGTATAGATGTTTTCTTTCCCCTGCTCCCAAGTAACTCCTGTCCCACTATCGGCTAACGCAACCTCATAATCCGCTCCATCAATCGTAAAGATGGCTTTGGTATTATTTAGGGCTTTGCTAGTTATCGGCAAAGCCAAGATGCTAAATCGGGATGAAGCATTTTTTGTAGCTGTCTCATCGGTTAAGCCTCCAGAACCTTGTACCTTTAGCGTATAGTTAGAGGAAAAATCCCGGACGTAAGTCGCAGCACTAGTTGTATTGGCGTGAACCGTCAAGACTCCCGTATTAATATTCATCGTCGCTATCGCATCGGAACCTGTATTAGCTTGATTAGGTACATCCTTCAACTGTATCTTCGATAGCACACCTTTATTCTTATAAGTTCCATCATTGTAAATGCGGAAACTAACCAAAGTCAAGGCATGCTTCATGGTTAGATCAACAGAGGCATCTATAGAGGTTTCCTTTTTCGTGTTGCTCGCAGTTATCCAATTCGTCTCAGAGCTACCTTGGTCTGCCCACATATAATCGATTTCACCTTTCGCTGAATTAATCTTTGCCTTATTGGTATTTGTCGTTTCAGAGTTGTCTATTAATGTCGAGGGATAATCCCTATGCGCATCATCAGTCGTTCCAGCAAAGACCGTTACTGGGATTGTGGAGTTATCCGTAGCGGTATTATCAGATAATACTAGAGCTGTGGTTGTGGCTAACTCTTGATTTGTTCCGGGCTGATAAGCCGGATAATAAGCGTATATCTTTGCCACTTCGGAGGTCAGATAGATCTTTTTATCTCCACTTTTCCAGCCTGCGGTTCCTGTTGTCGAATAAGTATATAATGCGTAATTATTGCTTTTCGCATTCGTATAAGGATCTTCACCCGATACGACTGTCCCCTTTAAGCGTGCGTACACCGCTACGCTTTTCATGACATCATCTTTACTAGCGTCAGCTTGGGTACCCGAATTTATCACGCTTTTCGTAAGTGTCCCCCCCGCCGTGATTCCCAGCTCTACGGCATCCGGCAGGTTGGAAGGGAGGATGGAGGGGATATTGTCCTCGTTGCTACAGGCAGCCAAGAAGAAGGGAGAAAGAAAGAGTAGTTTATAGTTTATCAGTTTTCTCATGATTACTTTTTTTGATTCGTTCTATTAATTGTTCAATTCGTTTAGTCAGTCAGTGGATCAAGTCTAGGTTGCCATCGACATACGAGGGAGTCCATTCGGCTACCTCCACGGAGGAGATACCTAAAGAGGCATCGTAGATATCCAACGTGATCACGTGAGAGAAACCGGGCTTGAAATTATCCTCAGATATTTCATCACCCATCTTCACGGATACGTCGGTAAAGGTACCGATCGAAGTCTCGACCGTTATTTTTACATTGCCCGGATCGGGTGTAGGCGGCAGATACAGGCAGCCCAGATCGATGGGACCGACATTTGACGGTCCTACTGTAGCGTTGTCGGTAGGCTGGAGGGTCACGTCCGAGGTACCGGAGAAGGTGGCCTTGCCTGTAGCCAGCGGAACATTTACCGCCGTAGGTATGCTTTTCACGATAATCTTGTTCACCTTCACCTCCAGGCCTCCGGCATCATGCTTCTTTGCCTTGAATACCAGCTGGGTAAGCAGGTGGGCGTAATTCAATGAGCGATTCGCCTCGACCCCGGCGACGGTATTGCCCGTAAACCGGTTACCATCCCACTTATTACCCGCCAAGGGGCCGGCGTACATCAAGTCCATATGCCCGTCAAGGGTATAGCTTACGGTGCCCTTGTCGGCATCGTACGAGTTATCGCCCGCCACGGGAGATACGCCGACCAGATATACGTTCGCTCCCATGCGGGGATAATGGTGCTTACGAGAGGCATCCCATGAGATACTCCCGCCTACCGCCACATCAGCCGTCCGCTCTACCCATTCCTCGTAGAATACGGCATCGGCCCAACTCGTGGTCACGTCGGATACGGGGGTGGAGAAACGATCGGCAAGACTTGTATAGTCGGGAACACCTGTGATGGCGTCGAGACGGGTCACGCAAAAGAGGGTGGTCTTGAACGCCTCCGCCTCTCCCACTTCCGCTTTCGTGCTTATGGACGTGTCCGGGTACGTCGCCCGAAGCTCGATCGGAGGATCGGCGGAAGGTATCTCACCTCCCGCCTCACCATTGTCCGAGCAAGCGGCCAACGATCCCATGACTATCATCGACAATATGTATATAGAGAGTTGTCTCATGATGGTTGAGGGATATTTAGGATTATTTCAAGTCAACGGTTCCGCCGTTACCCTGTTTCCATTCGTTGACAGTGGCTTTCACTTCCAGTGCCTTCACATTATCTCCTGTAGGTTTGTCTGGCTCGGTAATGTTCAACGTAACCGTATGGGCATAGCCTTCTTGGGCATTCAACTTTTCACCTGCATTCTTTGAGTCCATCACCGGGACATTCAAGAAGGTACGATCCGTACCGCCTACGTTGATCGTTACGTTCAGCTTGATATCATTAGACGGAGCGAGCATCACTGCCGGGCTAATCGTAGAAGCTGTCGTGGAAAGAGCGGTTGTCGTGATATTCGGGACAGAGAAATCGGAAGCAGTAGCCCAATTCACGTCACCATTTGTCAGGTTCACGGATTGGGGCAATTGCGTGCCCAAAATCTTGATGCTCTTGATGGAGACGTTCTTTCCTTCCCATTCTCCCTTACCACCAGCTACGCTTGTGTAACTAGCGGCGAAAACCAATTGGGTGGTCTTGTGGGCAAACGTCAACTTACATCCATTTTGATTTGGTGACGCTGCAGTTCCGGCATCTTGATCCGCACCGATCGTCATGACATCCTGCAAGCCGTCCACCTTGCCGAAAACCACTTTTGAGGACTCGATTGTTCCGGAAGGAACAACCGCCGTGATATGGGAGTTTTTAGCACTCACCTGCGCATTATCATAATACAAGGTGGGAGTCAAGGTAATATCCGTCTCTTTCCCAGCCGTAAATACAGCGCCGGCTACGTTGGCACGTGTTTCCAATGCCTTTGTAGTTTCATTGATCACATTCTTGTAAACCGGATTAAAGCTACCCCAATCATGCTCGTGTCCGGAAGTCACGTCCACCATCACCACGATACCTTCCACCTGCGATCCATTCGTGATCGGGGCTTTAGTCGTGAGACCTTCCACGCTTTGTGTCAATTTGATCGCTACCGGAGCGTTCGCCGTACCCAAATCGGGAGTGATCACATCCTTGT
>ERZ1504920.467-NODE-467-length-10874-cov-3.271467_pt1 | contig 10874 bp, 10 predicted proteins | sample MGYA00574607_ERZ1504920 | MGnify/ENA primary metagenome ERZ1504920 (study PRJEB39906, sample SAMEA3182078) | gut metagenome | biome: human; feature: gut; material: Stool; isolation source: human stools | place: Canada | collected 2012-11-20 ...
TCTTTAAATCCTCCGCTCTTACCGCCGCAGTGACCTGCCCGCCCTGACCGATGACGATATAGTCCTCTCTGTCACCGGAGCCTGCCTGCATAACCTCGTACACATTCGTGTACACAAACAGTGCAAGCGAACCGCCGTTATACGTCTTAGCACCGTAATTCACCTTGACCTTATCACCTACAGCAAATTTCTGCGTTATCTCGTCACTTTCCGCCTTGTACAGATTCTCTGTATAAAGCCATCCGGTAGGCACCGAGCCGATGCCTATAAGCGTTTCCTTGCCGCTTGCCGACACCTGCTGAACGGTATAGATTGTATCATATACATAAGAATACGGCTCTACTCCGTTTGTAAACCTCGCACCACGCTTCACCCTCACGCTGTCGCCTTTTTTAAACAGATTCACGGGCTTTTCCGGCTTTTCCGGCATATCACCGCAGTTTTCCTTATACCATTTTGCCGTTATCGCAGAATAATCCACAAAGCAAATATCCCCGTCAACGTCCTTGCCTGCGATACTGTCAATGCCCCACTGCCACATTTTCTGCCCGTAGTCATATCTGCTTGCATAATCCGGGCTTTCGGTCCAGTGTGCAAGCCATATATCACGCTTTCCAACAATACGTTCCTTCTGATAGTAGCTTTCAAGCCACGCAGGATTTGCATACAATCCGGAGGGAAGCCCTGCCTTATTCAGCCTGTCGCAGAACTCAAGCGCCATATCGGTTCTTTCCTTGCTTGTGAGGTTGTCTATCTGACGCTGTTCCTCCATGTCGCAGAACACGGGATATGACGGTTTTTCGTCACCTATTGTCTTGACGCACGCATTTATCTGCCTGTCAAGCTCCGCTGTGTCCGTCGCCGTAACATACCAGTAACAGCCGAAATCTATTCCGAGCTTTCTGCACTGCTCGATATTGCGTCTGAAATAAGTGTCCTCGTCCGTGCGTATGCCGGCACGGATAATTACAAACTTCACGCCTGCCGACACAGCCGCCGTAAAATCGAACTGCTCCTGTGCCCTGCTTATATCAATGCCCTTTGTTCTCACTGTCGTCCTCCCCGCTTTTACTTTTTATTTGCCTTAGTACATTCTTTATTTTCTGCGGCACCGGCAGTCCCAGTGCCGATGCGTTTTCGACAATGCTGATTCCCTCGTTAGCGATATAGAAAAGCATTACCGCCGTCATAGCGACAGGCACACCGCCAAGCACATATGTGTCTGCAATATGACCTACCGACAGGAACACAAGTATCAGCAGCTTTTTCGCTATCCCCTTGAAGCCTACCGCACTTGACAGCTTCTTCTCCGCTATCGCCGCAAGCACACCGCTCACATAATCCAGGATCATAAAAGCGATAAGCGCACGGAACAAGCCGTTTACCTCGCCGTACATAAATCCCAGCACCGCTCCGACAGCACCTGCTATGCTGTCTATAATTATCTGTATCCTGCTCATATTTCCCCTCCTTTGCTTTGACTTTTTTACTTTTTTGTCATCCCTTGATTCAACCACCAGAAGCTTTGGGAATGAGGAGGCGTAGCTCCGCCGCCTGTTGCGGTTCTTCTTATAAGCTCGTCATCAGGCATACCCATTTTCTTAAACGTTGTCGGCTTAAGCTCCGGATGTATCTCATACAACAGCTCAAGATACGTTGTGCCCTTTGTGTCACCGGGTATCTCCATCTGCTCCACCCAGTCAAAGAAGCCCTCCTTATCACCGTAAAGCTGATATAGTGCCTCGATATATTCCTCGTCCGTGTAGATTTTATCCCCGTACTTGCTGATAAAATCATAAGCGTCGCTCGGTGAAAATTTCGTACTGCCGGTTTCCTCATTCTCCACAGCGTCTTTCAGCGAGCTGTTCAGTTTTATCTGATAATTGCGGTCGCTGTCATACACCTTCTGAGCATAATCCCTGTCATTTTCGCTCACCCTACGGTTATAATCCCTGTTGTTTTCATATACCCTGCGGTTATAATCCCTGTCGTTCTCGTAATTATCCCGTTCAAACTGTGCCTGTAAATTACGCTGTGCCAGAGCGTCCTTACTTTTATTATATTCAAAATTCCTGTTTGTGTTATAATCGTCAACGCTGTCACGGTATCTTCCGTAGTCCGACTTCTCAAGCCCTATAAGCGTGTTAAGCCGTTTATAAGCACTTTCCTCATCATCCTTATAACGTTCATACGCCCTCTGTTCAAGTTCGGGTATCTTATCGCTGAGCTTTGACATATAGCTGTTGTACGCCTGCTGACCTGCAGTGACCGCATAGCTGTTGCCATATCCGCCCGTAAGCGATGCCGCATTCCCCATCGTGTCACGCATAGCCGTTCTGCCCGATTTTTCATAGCTGTTCTTATACTGTGAGAACAGCTTGTCCTTATCTGCGTCATAGCTGAAATTCTTCTTTTCCATAACCTTTGCAAGATTGTTTTTCAGTGCGTTGCCGTATCCGCTCTTATATACCGGAGCGCTGTCCTTATCCTTGTTTTTCTGTTTTTCGCTCATATAACCTCCTCGTAAATTTCCGTATTATCCGCCTCGTTCATCTCTGCCTCATACTCATTCATCTTCTCATCAAACCTCGCAATATCCTCCGCCGTGATTCTGTCACGGCTGTAATGATTGCCAAGCTGCATAGCCGCCCAAGCCCTGTCAAAACTGCCGCTTTTAACGCCGTTCACAGCAACCTCGACTATCCATCTGCCAAAATCCAACATTATACCTCACCTCCCGATACTGCCATAGCCTCAAGCGCCGCCACTCTTGCTTCAAGGCTTGCGATACGCTCCGTATCCTCTTCGACCGCAGGCGACCAGTCTGTAGCCTTAGTGCCTTTTTCGAGCTTGATGTTGCACGCCTCGATCATACCGTTTTTATCAAGTGCAAGCGCCACGCATTCGAGCTTCGCTATGTCGCTGTCGTCTATCGTCCAAGTCTTTTCGCAGTAGAGCCACTCGTCCTTTTTGGTTTTGCTGTTGACGGTAAGCGGTAAAATATGCAGCTTCGTATTATCAGCGGAACGGAATCTTGCCATTACATAGCCGCTTGCGTCAAGCTCGACATCGCTTCTGACCTTTATCCACGCCGAAAGCGTGTAGCTTGTGCCGACCCTGAAATCCGTCAGAAAGTGCCTCTTGCTCGTGCCAAAATATCGTGCATTGCCGGAATAGCCGGTTCTGGATATTGCAAGGCTATTTCCTGATATTCCGCCATCAACCGTTATTATAGTGTTACCGCTCCAGCCGTTTTTGATGTTCCCCGTGCTGTCATACAGCAGATTTCTTCCGCCGATCTCGACAGCATTCACCGCCGCAGTAATATCTGCCGCTGTCGCCGCTCCAACCTCGCTTGCCGTATACGCAGGCTTATTCTCGGTTTTCGTCCATTCGGGCATATCCGTAATATCCGACATATTATGTGTATGATTTTTCTCTGCCGCTCCGACTTCTTCCGCTGTATACACAGGCTTGCTTTCAGCTTTTGCCCAGTCCGCTATATCCGTGTTTTTCAGATATGCCGACAGATTCACCGAGATAACCCCGTCAGCCGTTACCGATATGTTATCGCCTATCATCACTCCGCCGAGCGTGTCGGCTGTCGCAGGCGACAAGGTATAACCTCCGCTGTCACCGCCGCACTTTATACTGCCTGCCACCCACAGATTCCCGCCATCGTCAAGCACCAGTGCATCGCTTTCGTAACTTCCTCCCGGCGAGCCGTTTCCGACAACCAAAAGTGCGTCTTTGGTCTTGTTGCTGATGCCGAAAGCCGCACCGCCTCGATAATTGGATACCGCATGCTCGCCGTGAGCGAAGGATGCTTCCGCTTTCGCTTCGCTGTTTATTCCTCCTGCGTGGCTGTAAAAACCGCTTGCTACGGCATTATACCCTTCTGCGTGGCTGTATCCGCCGCTTGCAGTAGCATTGTATCCTTCCGCATGGCTGCAATAACCGCTTGCTGTGGTGTTGTTTCCTTCTGCGTGCGAACTCTCCCCTGAAGCAGTTGTTTCTCTCCCTTCAGCGTGTGCGTATGAGTTGCTTGCTGTGGTGCCGTTCCCTTCTGCGTGCGCACCGGGTGCCGTTGCCTTCGTGCCGCTTCCTTCGGCGTGAGCGTAAAGCGAGCTTGCGATATTATTTTCATAGTCGTTGAATATCTCACAGTTTTTGCCCGTAGCGGTGAGTTGTCCCACTTCGCCTGCAATCGTACTGTAAATAAGCTGTTTTTCCTCTTTGCCGTCAGACTTCTGTGCAATATTCTCATCAATGCCGTTAAAACAGAATTTTATCCTTTCGGTAAGTAGCGACAGATAATCCTCTACCGCATTTATCCGCCCTTTGTCCTCCGCAGATTTATCGGGAGCAAAGCTTATATTCAGATTATCCACTTATCTCACTTCCCTTTTCACTGTCAAGATATATGCCGTACAGCGTCGCATAAGCGTCACCGCTTACTTCGCCGCATATCTTTATTTTTATCTTTCTGCATCTGAGCGGTATTACAGGAGCGACAGCTATTTCTTCGCCATTCCCCTTTTCACTGCAAAGCTCATATACCTTCCTCCATTCTCCGCCGTCAGTGCTTATATATGCCGACAGCTCAAGCGTTTCGTTGTCCTGCTTTTTGTGATACAGCGACATTCTCAGCTTTTTATATATTCTGAATATACTTCCCCTGCCAAGCTCGCCGCTGACCGCAGAGAATTCGCTCCTGTCACTGTCCGTATAACCGCTGTCGTTTCCGACAAGCGTTACAAGCCTCATCTTTTTATTGCTGTCACGGGTAACGGCATACAGCCTGCCGTTTATCTCGTGCGCCGAGATTACATCCGCAAGCCGCCTTGTGTACCACGCCGAGTAGCGCTTGTCATAATAATACACCGTTTTGTCAGCCGCACACATAACAACATATCTTCCGTTTGCCGTCATCACCGCCGTATCGGTAATATCATCACCCAGCTTTGCGTCGATCCTCACCGATGCAGAGCCGTTAAAGCTGAATATCCCCTCAGGTGCCTTATAATAAAGCAGTCCGTCCGATATGCACAGCGAGCCGTCACTGCCCTTCTGAACACCTCTCAGCTTTACGGTGCTTAGCGTAAAGTTTGACGCTCTTGTGCCGTAGACAATATGAACGACATTTTCTTTAAAGAACAGTACGCCTCCCCCGTACACGCAAACTCCGGTGAAATCCCCGTCAGAGCCTACCGTTGCCGCCCATGCGTCAGTTGAGATGCCGTCATAGCTTCCCCACTCCGTAGCACTTCCGAGCTTTGAACAGTATATTTCACGATTTGCCGACGAACACCCCCACAGCCTGTTGTTATGCTCTGTTATAAAATCCATCTTCGGTATCGGACAGCTTAAGACCGCATTCTTTATATTAGGCACCATGAATTTGTCCATCTTCCGCTTTTCCGTATAAAAATAGTAGGTATCGCTGTATGCACTCGTGTCGAAGTTAATCGACACACACCCGTCCATACTGTAGCTTTCCTTTCCCACCGAGCTTATCACTACAGACAGGTACTGTTTCTTTCCGCCGTATTCATAATCTATCCTGACCATATCGCCAACGCTGTAGCTTGACAGCGCTACGCTTTCCTCAGGCACATCAAGATACAACAGCTTATATATAGAAACCGTAGGCCGTGTCTGGTTCTGGTTATATTCGAACAGCGTGCCTGAAAGCGAGGGCTTCGCCGTATACTGCACGCTTGCAGGCGTATCAGCGGTATTTACAAGCACCTCGTCCGGCATTATCAGTATGTATGCTCCCAGCGACACAAGCTGTTTTTCCCCTGCACTGAGATTTACCGCCGTTTTCACTCCCGAAATATATATACCGTCCGCCTTTGTGTATACTATCTCTCCGTTTTTTATGATATACCCCGTTATACCGTCAGCCAACGCCTTGTACGAAAACGGCTTTACCGTTTTAAGCGCAGGAAAAGCGGTAAAATCCATACCGCACAGCTCCTGCCAGTATCCAAGCGGCGTACCGTTCGAGCGATCGATACCGCCGAACTTTACGGCACTTTCCGTACCACCCGTTATTTCTCTTACCGCCAAGTTCTTCCTCCTATCCCGTGATCTCGGTTCTCACGCACGAAATATGCCTGCTGTTCCAGAAACGGCAGCAGCTTTCATACAAAGCGTCAAACAGAGCGTTGTCATTGGCATATCTCTCATACTCCGCATGATAAAAATCTATCAGCGAGCAAAGATAAAGAACGTATATCTCATCGTGCGGAGCCTTTATAAATAGCTCCGTTGTACCGTCGCTCGTGATCTTTTCCGTATCGGTAAACCCAATCCCCTCATGCTCGTGCGTAACATACAGATCCTCATATATTCTGCTTTCAAGCTCATAAAGCCACTTTCTCTTGTCCTCTGCGGCAATCTCGTTCGGTCGCAGTGCGTCAACCGTTTCAATGACTTCCTTTACCGTCATCACTTGCCCTCCTGCACTATCAGCGACTGCTTCCAGCCTTCATCACGGTAGTATTCCGCTCTCTTTCTCTGAAGCTCTGCTCTGTCCAGTTCCTTTTTTATGAACAACGGCACCATCACCGTTTCACCTCTGCGTATAAGATAATTGTTGCAGTTCACCGATACAAACACATCCGAGTTGTACTTGTCATTGTCCTTGAACAGCCTTACCGCCACAAGCTCAGTTAAATTTTCTTTCATATATTTCTCCTTTGCAATATTATTCCCCTTACCCTCCCGCACTGCCGTTGCTGTCACCATACCCTGCAGTGACCCTGTGCCGCTTATTCCGGTTGTCCTTTACCGGCTTTAATTTGCGCTCGTCTTTTCCGAATAAACAGGAGAACAGCTTTCTATTCTCACCATATACTCGTCCGTAAGTATCTCGGCTGTGCGTACCGCCTTCCAGCCCACGCTCGCTCTCTGGTTCAGAGGATCGTCGCCGTAGCCGAGCTGCTTTACTATATGCTGAAGACCGCCGCCGGCAACGTCCGTCACCGCATATGCGTGCGCTCCTATAACCAGAGTAGAGAACACCGCAAGCGCCTTCTTTTCGTAATATGTCGAGGCTGTGACCTGTCCGCCCGCCGAAACGCTTGCCTTCTGATAGCTGTCGCCCGACTTCGTATAATAGTCCTTTCCCTCAAGGAAATTTGCGTCGGAGGTCAGCTGATAGAACTGCGGACAGCTTTCATCGGCAAATATCTTCGCCTCCGTGCTTTTTACAAATCTCACATTGCCGAGCGAGCCTATCTCCCCCTTGAATATGCTTTCGGGATCGGCATACTTATGCACATCGACCCACTCCGCACTTCTCATAAGGTCATAGGCGGCATAAGGGTGAATTATCGCAACATAGCTCTCCCCGTCTATTCCGTCTGCATTCATGCTCTCAAGCTGTGCGGCGGCACGGAATACCGTATCCACCGATAAAACGCAGTCCTTGCTCAGTTCATCTCTTGACAGCACCTCGCTCCCGTCCTTGCCGCAGGCATATATAACATTCGTTCCTGCGTTAACTATCTCTCTTGTTATCGTGTCAAGCGTTCTTCCCGACTGACTGCCGAGCAGCTTTGTTGACTGCACTACATTGTTGTCGATTGCGGTAAGTTCCAGCATATCCGACAGCTTGATATAGTCGCCGTACTGATTCACCGTTGCCGTCTTAGCTGTTACCGACAGCATATTTCCCGCAGGTGTAACGCCCTCGACAAGCGGCGTTGTCGCCTTTGCAAGCGAGCTGTACTTTCTCAGTTCTATCGTCTTGCCGTTATTCTTGGGTATCGGATATTTGTCTGCAAAGCGGTCATGCACCAGCTTAGGCTCCGCCATATCTATCAGCGTGTTCTCATAGAACGTTTTCATCTCGGCGGACAGACTTGCCTGTCCTGTTGTCTGCACATCGAACAGATTTAATTTAACTTCTCTCATCTTCATATAGATTTCCTTTCCCGACGGCTGATACCGTCATCTTTCTATTTTCTTATCGTTTTTTCTTATCGTTTCTGCCGCAAAACTTTTCCCCGTGCGGCTGCGGCTTTTTTAAATTCCCGCCTGCCCTCCCGTTGCAATATTAATATCTCACCACCTTCCTTCTCATTCATAAACGATCAAAGCACCACTCTTTCCCCTCTCTCCGTCCGTCTGATAAGCTCCTTCCGCTCATTTTTAGACAGGCTTTTCTCGCTTTTCGTAAACTCTCCCGCAGGTGACAGCGCACCTTCCTTCATTCTGCCGCTTTTACAGAACGCACCGCTTCTCATAAGTTCAGATGCCGCATATTCCATTGCGGCGGTAAAAAGCTCGTCCTTATGCACGATAAGATAAGCCTCCTCAAGCCCCACGCCCTTATAGCACAGCGAAAAGAATCTTCTGTCACTCATTTCTTTTGCAAGGTCAAACTGAGGATATGTCTGCTTTACCTCCTCGCTTTCCTTTTGCCACCGCTCCAGCCTGTACTCCATATCGTTTCTTCTGCACCGCTCGAAGTTCCTCTCGGATACCGCATTTTCTATTCCGTCATAGTCGCATTTATCCGCTCCGCAAAACTGCGCCACAAGGCTCAATATCCGTTCTGCCCTTGCCGCCCTCTCACGCTTTGACTTAAGCACCGCCTTATCCTCGTTTCGCTCTCCCTCGGCTTTATCCGGTTTATTGTTTTCGCTCAGGCTTTCTTCACTCTTTTGTACCTTTACTTCTTCACTTGTTTCAGCGTTTTCTTTACCGTTATCTGTCGCCTGCACATTCTCTGTTACTTCCATATTTACCTCTCACTTCTGTAGCAGGATACATATTCCGGATAATTTTCCTCCAGCATATCAAACCCCTTGCATATCCCGTCAACCGCCGTGTTCAGCCCGTCGTCATCCGTCACATAGCTTATGACCGCCTGACCGCTTCTCAGCGTAACATCAATAATATCGGTATCCCCCGTGTCCTCGCTGTCAAAAACATTCTGCGCTATCGTCTGCGCAAGCGTTGTCATCGCCGCACATACAAGCGTAGCCTCTGTCGATCCGCTGTTTTCGTTCGCACAGTGTCCCGTGATATAAATATCCCTGCCAAGACCCGACTTGTCTATTCTTACTCTTGTCATATCTTCACCTCGTTCATTCCTGCGTTATCCCTTATTACACGCTCAATTTCTTCTTTTCCCTCAAAGTCCATCATTGCAAGACAGCCCAGTGCCTGCACCGCCGTTTCCGGATTGAAAAATCCAAGCTGAAAAAGCTGCTTTGCAAGTTCATTCTGCGAAGCTTTGGAAAACGGCGATTTCTTCGATGCCGTACATACTATATCGAAAACAGGCTTCTTTGTACCAAGCTGTACCCCGAAAAGCTCCCTGCTCTGCTCCTTTATGGCAGAGTTGTCAAAAGCGTCATATCCCCCGGTTATCCTGAAGCTCCTCGGCGTATCATAAAACTGCCTTATCAGTTCTATTATCAGATAGCACACCTGCTGGAACGCAAAATACGTTCCCTTTATCATATCCCTCGACAGCTTGCTACCTGCCTCCTGTAAAGCCGCAATGGCGCTTGCCGCCGTAACGCCGTTTGAAACCGACCCCTGAGAAAAATCCCTGTTTCCGCTCGTTTCCTTCAGTTCGTCAATCTTGAAGCTCAGTGCATTCATCACCGAGCTGTCCAGCGGCTCTGCCTTTATCTCCCTTATATCCTCATCGCCGAGATTTCCCGCAACGTGAACGAACCTGTTTTTTAAGTCGGCAAATTCGGCTTCGTTCACCGCACTGTTCTGTCGGATAAAATATCTCTTTCTGCTCATCATCACCGTATGCTCAAGAACGACCTGCGACAGCTTATCTATATACATCTGTGCGTCACGCATAACATCTATGTAGCCGAATCCGCACGGAGTTCCCTCCTGCACAAACAGTGTATCCATAACAAAGGGATAACGGCTGTGTTTATAGAATCCGTCGGCACAGCTTTCATCGTCCTCGCTCGAATATATCACCCTGTCGCCGCAGAATTTACAGTAGCAGAGCTGTTTTCTGCCGTTTATCGTTTTCTTGTAGTACCAGTCGACAACTTCGACCTTCGCACTGTCGTCCGTCTTATCCTCCGTTTTGTACTTTTCCACGTTTTCAGTACCGCCCGCAACGCTTTCGGTATCATCTTCGCAAAGCTCCGGGTACATCAGATTCAGCCGCTCACGGTCAACAAGCGTCACATAGAAAAGGTTTGCGCTCTCCTCAATATCCTTTATACCCGGCTCCCAGAACAGATTCAGAATATCTGCGTTTCTTATCGCTATATCCCCCATACCGCCGTCAGCGTCAGGGTCCCATACAACAGCCGTACACATACTGCCGTTCTTGAGCTTGTACCACCAGCCGTCGCTGTACAGCTTTTCGTAGCCACAGCGTTCAAGTATCGCAGGAAGTATCAGCGATAACTGCTTTGCGACCTCCTCGTCGCTTTTTTCTCTCGGAAGCACCGCAGGCTCAGGTATATTGTCCATAGCGTCAGCGTGCTTATTTGCCAACGAGTTGAACAGCCACGCCGATGCCGGCATAGGCCTTGTATCGTCCTTGTCACAGCCTATTTCGCCCCAGTGCCTTAATTTCCACCACTGCTCGTTTGACACGATTCTCTTGTCGAGTACCGCCTTCCCCTCCTTATACTTTGCGAGCGTCTGCCTTGCCTTACGCACCTGCTCCTTACCGATTTTCTTCATATTTCTCCTTTCATAATCACATCATATAGAACGATTCCGCTCTTTCGGGCTTTCTCTGTTCGAGAGGATCGTCACCTGCAGGAACCTCACCACGCTTTACCGGTGCGGCAATAGGATGCTCCATAAGGACATACCTGCATTCGTCATATATGTGATCCTCCATCGTTGTGTCAATATCCTCC
>ERZ1504920.484-NODE-484-length-10665-cov-28.250707_pt1 | contig 10665 bp, 9 predicted proteins | sample MGYA00574607_ERZ1504920 | MGnify/ENA primary metagenome ERZ1504920 (study PRJEB39906, sample SAMEA3182078) | gut metagenome | biome: human; feature: gut; material: Stool; isolation source: human stools | place: Canada | collected 2012-11-20 ...
TTGCAATGGTGGAAAAGGTTAAATTCTTACCGTTTTCAATTCGGGAGATTTGAGCCCGTTGCACTCCTATCAGATTACCTAATTCCTCTTGGGTTAAGTTCTTTGATTGGCGAGCTTGTTTAATGGCTTCACCTATCAAAAAAGAGTTAAGTTCTTCTTCGTAGGCATCACGTTTGGGAGTACCTTTTTCTCCGATGTATTTATCCTCGATTTCTTCGAGTGTATAAAATTTCTTTGCTTCCATACGCTTTATCTTTTTGAATTAAAATAATCTTTTCTAATCTCTTCGGCTTTGGCTATTTCTTTGGGAGGTGTCTTTTGGGTTTTCTTGATAAACCCATGTGTTGCGATTACCAGAGTGTTTATCTTATCGTCCTTATCCCAAAAAGCAAGAAGCCTGTACTTGGTTTTGTTATAGAACGTTCTGAATTCCCAAATATCCGTATCATCCAATTTCTTGAATAAATCTGGATCAAGTACAAAGGTGGATTTACGAATATTGCTAATGATCTTCTCACGTACCTTGTTGGGCAATCCGTCTAAAAACTCTTGGGCTTCGTTGGATAATTTGACCTTGAATCTTGATTTTGCTTCCATATAAAGTTTTTTAGTGTTGCAAAGATAATATTTTGTTTCCATATAGCGAAACAAAATATTGATATTTTATGCAGCCTGTTGTGCCGTTTTGATGTGTTTTTTTGTTTGTGGAATAGGTTCTTTCTTTGTGCCTCGCTCCGACTTCTCCCCGTCCCCCTTGTACGAGCTTTCGCCGTACCGCAGGGGAGGGTGTTCGTCGATTGCTCGGCAGTCGAAAGAATAGCAAGAGGAAACCGGGCTTTACCCTGTTTTTCCTCTTGCCCTACGGGGTTACGGCTGAATATCAGCCGTTTAAGTTTTTTAACCGCAATTAGTTTGAAATTGTGGTTAAAATCATACCTTTGGAAATCAGAGATTTAATAATATAAACAGCAATTAAAACCGCAATTGTATGGATAAGGAAACCACCACTTCTGTCACCATTGACCGAAAAACGTTTGCCCGGCTTGATAGGCTGGCAAAGTCCAATAATGTATCAAAGAAAGAGTTCCTTTCCTGTGCGCTGGAGTACTTCGAGAAGTACGGCATCAACCCGGTTGAGCATGAGAGTCCGGCAAAGGAAATGCAGAAACTTATCAAACGCTGTGATCAGGTGATAGCGTTCATCCGGAAGCAGGAGCAGGATTTCTTGCGTCCGGCTTGTGAAGCCATGGGCAGTACAAGTATGAGGGTGACCATGAGCATGGACTCGATACTTACGGAAAAAAAGTTCAGCCAATACCAAAAAGACAATGACCTATTCATGCGTGACCTTGCAAGCCTTGCCGGGATAAGGGAGCAGGCTTTGGACCGGGCGGAAAAGGCAGTCGGTCAGTCGAGGGATATGCTTCTGAAGAACCAACAAGCCATTTATGCAAGGCTGGACGCTGTGACGCAAAGGCAGGAGAAGATCTTCTCCTATATCGCAAGCTATATCGATGCGAAAGGAAAAGCCGGGCTTTTCGATGATATAAAAGCCTTGTACAAGAACGAGAAGAACAAAAGGGAAAAGATATGAACGTGAAGATACAGGGAAGCGGTAACGGCACATATGCCAATACAGGCAGTTGTGTTGCGGTGACGAACTATCTCCAGCATGAGGATTTGGAGAGGATGAAGAAAGGGGAGGAGGTGCAGCCGTTCTTCAACCAGTTCCGGGACTACGTGAGCGCAAGGGAGGTCACATTCAAGATAGACAACAACAAGGCTAAGTTAAGCCGGACTGACGCAAAGTTCTATGTTATCACTGTCAGCCCTTCAGAGAAGGAGCTGCGCTGCATGGGCAGAACTCCGCAGGAGTGTGCGGAAGCCTTACGGCGGTACATACGGCAGGATGTGATGAGAAACTATGCGGAGGGCTTCGGAAAAGGCTTGAAAAGCGATGATGTGGAATATTATGCAAAGATCCATTTCAACCGGGACGGTGAAAGTGACAGCGATATGCACGCACATATCATCGTCAGCCGGAAAGACCGGAGCAACACCAGGAAGTTAAGCCCTAAAACGAACCACACCGGGAAGAAGAACTGCGGCAACGTGAAGGGAGGTTTTGACCGGACGGATTTTTTCCGGAAGTGTGAAAGCTCTTTTGATCGGCGCATGGGGTTTGACCGGGAGCCGGAGGAAAGCTTCGACTATCTTAATGCCGTCAAGAACGGAAGTCCGGCGGAAATAGCCCGGCAGGTGGAACGTGCGGAACGCATCAGAAAGGAGAAATGGGACAAACTCAAAGCAGAGCTTCAATCCCGGCAGGAGCCGGAGAAGTCGAAAAATCAACAGGTGGAGAAAACGCCGGACATCGAGCAGCCTATTCCCAAAAAGAAGCAGCAGGAGGAAGATCTGGAACTCCTGAAGAAGCCAAAAAGGAGCAGAGGTTTCGGAATGGGCATGTGATTTTTCTATTTTCCGGCACAAAGGTAACTCCGCACGCCGCATTTGTAAAGGGACGTTTCACTCTCCGGGTAAAAAATACCGCACGAGCGAAGCGAGCACAGGAGATTTTTTACCCTTCGCCCTTGACAAATACACTGTGCTTCGCTGGAAGGTGTTTAGGAAAAAAGAAAAAAATGTTGTTCTTTGGTGAGTGTCCGTTTTGTCATTTTGTTACCGGGATTTGTCCGCATGGTGGAGGAACTGCCCCGATCAGTTAGGCACGTAACTATCTCTGTAACTATTGCCCGTAAATCTCTGCCATAGCCGTTTATTTCGGCTGGTACGATAACTTTATCACCTGTTTTCATACTTGTATGTTTTTTATTCTATACCAAAATCTTCCATTAAGCAAACCCGGATGATAGCCCCTATCTGTTTGGCTGGCTTGTCTATATATTGCTCAAACTTCTTTTGTATCTTTTGCGCCACCTGTACGGCTATTTCCGGGTGTAACTGTACGGCGTTCACTACACGCTTAACATATCCTTTGTCACTTTTAGAGAACCTCGAAATAGTGGTTGTTATGTAGATGATCGCCTGTTTTGCGCTTTCGTATTCCAATAGCTTTTGTTGTTCGGTTTGCCTTGTGTAAACGTAGAATTTGTATTCGGTAACTTCCTTGCCTTTGTAGCTCTTTGGCTCGAACTCGAAGTATAAATCGCATTGTCCGGCATTGTACAACTCCCGGAGTTCCTTTTGCGGATCGTCAAGTACACGCCTTTTGAAATCGCATCCCCGTTTGTATTTCTTTTCCAACATGAACATTTCCCGAAGCTTTTCGACTGTGTAGAAAAAGAACCCGGCGTTTCGGTATTGGCAGCACAGTTCGTAAAACCTTTGCGAGAATGTGCTTTTGAGTGCGATTGCTACCGTCATGGAGTAACTCGTGAAGTTTTGGGCGAGTTCCACGTAATAGGGTAGTACCTCTTTGGAAACTTGCACCTCAAAATACGATTTATTTTTGATATGCTTGACGTAATTGACAAAACCGATACTTAGCCACATTTTTTCGTTGTTAATCTCTATATCGCGATTTCTAAGCCGTTTTAGCGCATCGTAGATGTTTTGCATCTTGGTATTGTCACCGCATTTCTTTAGTTCTTCCTCGTGTATGGTGATAATCAGATCATCGAATAAGTCCCGTCTGCCGTTCTCGTTCTCGATGTATTGCGCCCGGATATTTCGTATAATGGAGTATAGGGCACGTTTTTCGATAAGGTCGAACTTGTAGCGTGCGGTAGTCAGCGCATTGTCTTGCGACAGGACTATATCCCTCTGTTTCTTGTCTTTCTTCTCCATGACTTTAATGCTTTTCGCAAAGGAAATATTTATCTACGACAAAAACAAATATATGGCGTAGAATATTTGTCGTAGATAACCGTTTTTTTCGGAAATTTGTCGTAGATGCTCGGAAATTTGTCGTAGATGCTCGGAAATTTGTCGTAGATGACCTTTGTAAGATATTACAGCACAATGTGTTATGCTATGCCGTAAAAGTAACTAAAAAGAAACTAAAAATTACCGTAAAGCAATGGAGTGTTTCTTTTTTGGTTTATAGAGGTCGCTTCGCTCCACTTTTCAGCGTGTTTTTTGATACGACGAATTTCCGGAGAATGGGAGAGAGTGGAAACAAGTAAAGCCAAGTGCAACGGATTAGGAAGATTTTTTGGCGTGTTAAATTTTGTATAAATATGACTTTTAATGTATAAAACAAGAAGTTTCCGGGAGCGAAAACGCATCCCGGATTTAATGTAACTTTTTGTTGTATAGTTAGTTACCATAACGCAACTTTACCCATGCTTCCGATTTCAAGTTTAGCACTTATCCCCATAGCCTTAAAAACTCTTGCAATGGTGGAAAAGGTTAAATTCTTACCGTTTTCAATTCGGGAGATTTGAGCCCGTTGCACTCCTATCAGATTACCTAATTCCTCTTGGGTTAAGTTCTTTGATTGGCGAGCTTGTTTAATGGCTTCACCTATCAAAAAAGAGTTAAGTTCTTCTTCGTAGGCATCACGTTTGGGAGTACCTTTTTCTCCGATGTATTTATCCTCGATTTCTTCGAGTGTATAAAATTTCTTTGCTTCCATACGCTTTATCTTTTTGAATTAAAATAATCTTTTCTAATCTCTTCGGCTTTGGCTATTTCTTTGGGAGGTGTCTTTTGGGTTTTCTTGATAAACCCATGTGTTGCGATTACCAGAGTGTTTATCTTATCGTCCTTATCCCAAAAAGCAAGAAGCCTGTACTTGGTTTTGTTATAGAACGTTCTGAATTCCCAAATATCCGTATCATCCAATTTCTTGAATAAATCTGGATCAAGTACAAAGGTGGATTTACGAATATTGCTAATGATCTTCTCACGTACCTTGTTGGGCAATCCGTCTAAAAACTCTTGGGCTTCGTTGGATAATTTGACCTTGAATCTTGATTTTGCTTCCATATAAAGTTTTTTAGTGTTGCAAAGATAATATTTTGTTTCCATATAGCGAAACAAAATATTGATATTTTATGCAGCCTGTTGTGCCGTTTTGATGTGTTTTTTTGTTTGTGGAATAGGTTCTTTCTTTGTGCCTCGCTCCGACTTCTCCCCGTCCCCCTTGTACGAGCTTTCGCCGTACCGCAGGGGAGGGTGTTCGTCGATTGCTCGGCAGTCGAAAGAATAGCAAGAGGAAACCGGGCTTTACCCTGTTTTTCCTCTTGCCCTACGGGGTTACGGCTGAATATCAGCCGTTTAAGTTTTTTAACCGCAATTAGTTTGAAATTGTGGTTAAAATCATACCTTTGGAAATCAGAGATTTAATAATATAAACAGCAATTAAAACCGCAATTGTATGGATAAGGAAACCACCACTTCTGTCACCATTGACCGAAAAACGTTTGCCCGGCTTGATAGGCTGGCAAAGTCCAATAATGTATCAAAGAAAGAGTTCCTTTCCTGTGCGCTGGAGTACTTCGAGAAGTACGGCATCAACCCGGTTGAGCATGAGAGTCCGGCAAAGGAAATGCAGAAACTTATCAAACGCTGTGATCAGGTGATAGCGTTCATCCGGAAGCAGGAGCAGGATTTCTTGCGTCCGGCTTGTGAAGCCATGGGCAGTACAAGTATGAGGGTGACCATGAGCATGGACTCGATACTTACGGAAAAAAAGTTCAGCCAATACCAAAAAGACAATGACCTATTCATGCGTGACCTTGCAAGCCTTGCCGGGATAAGGGAGCAGGCTTTGGACCGGGCGGAAAAGGCAGTCGGTCAGTCGAGGGATATGCTTCTGAAGAACCAACAAGCCATTTATGCAAGGCTGGACGCTGTGACGCAAAGGCAGGAGAAGATCTTCTCCTATATCGCAAGCTATATCGATGCGAAAGGAAAAGCCGGGCTTTTCGATGATATAAAAGCCTTGTACAAGAACGAGAAGAACAAAAGGGAAAAGATATGAACGTGAAGATACAGGGAAGCGGTAACGGCACATATGCCAATACAGGCAGTTGTGTTGCGGTGACGAACTATCTCCAGCATGAGGATTTGGAGAGGATGAAGAAAGGGGAGGAGGTGCAGCCGTTCTTCAACCAGTTCCGGGACTACGTGAGCGCAAGGGAGGTCACATTCAAGATAGACAACAACAAGGCTAAGTTAAGCCGGACTGACGCAAAGTTCTATGTTATCACTGTCAGCCCTTCAGAGAAGGAGCTGCGCTGCATGGGCAGAACTCCGCAGGAGTGTGCGGAAGCCTTACGGCGGTACATACGGCAGGATGTGATGAGAAACTATGCGGAGGGCTTCGGAAAAGGCTTGAAAAGCGATGATGTGGAATATTATGCAAAGATCCATTTCAACCGGGACGGTGAAAGTGACAGCGATATGCACGCACATATCATCGTCAGCCGGAAAGACCGGAGCAACACCAGGAAGTTAAGCCCTAAAACGAACCACACCGGGAAGAAGAACTGCGGCAACGTGAAGGGAGGTTTTGACCGGACGGATTTTTTCCGGAAGTGTGAAAGCTCTTTTGATCGGCGCATGGGGTTTGACCGGGAGCCGGAGGAAAGCTTCGACTATCTTAATGCCGTCAAGAACGGAAGTCCGGCGGAAATAGCCCGGCAGGTGGAACGTGCGGAACGCATCAGAAAGGAGAAATGGGACAAACTCAAAGCAGAGCTTCAATCCCGGCAGGAGCCGGAGAAGTCGAAAAATCAACAGGTGGAGAAAACGCCGGACATCGAGCAGCCTATTCCCAAAAAGAAGCAGCAGGAGGAAGATCTGGAACTCCTGAAGAAGCCAAAAAGGAGCAGAGGTTTCGGAATGGGCATGTGATTTTTCTATTTTCCGGCACAAAGGTAACTCCGCACGCCGCATTTGTAAAGGGACGTTTCACTCTCCGGGTAAAAAATACCGCACGAGCGAAGCGAGCACAGGAGATTTTTTACCCTTCGCCCTTGACAAATACACTGTGCTTCGCTGGAAGGTGTTTAGGAAAAAAGAAAAAAATGTTGTTCTTTGGTGAGTGTCCGTTTTGTCATTTTGTTACCGGGATTTGTCCGCATGGTGGAGGAACTGCCCCGATCAGTTAGGCACGTAATATCGTTTTGTAATAGTCGGTGGTCTGTTTTATGGTATACGCTCCGATATCGCTTTCTTTTTGCTTTTTATATGTGCAAAGGTCAAAAGCCCCCAGCGAAAACCCCGCCGGAGGCTTGTTATAATCTGTTTCTTATCTGTTATTTATCACCTGTATCTAGGAATAAAGAACAGAAGCCTTGTTTATGGAACTGATAGAACATTTCAATATGTTCGGGTGTGTCATTACAATACTTCGGTAATTTTTTAGTGAAGTATTGACATAACTGTTATATGATGATTAAATTATCTCAATATTTTACGCGGATTGGTCCGGCAACAGAGTTGAATAAAAGGTCGCCGTTAGCAAGATACTGAATGATGGCGTAGGCACCATTGGCTCGGTTGTTCTTGCCCAATATGCTGCGGTGACGTGTGGCACCACTCTTCCAGTCAAGTCCTGTAACTTCCCAGCCCGAAGCATCGTTCCAGCCACATACAAATACCATCTCTGACTTGATACTTACGGCAGGAATCATACTTACAGAACTTACATCGCTGCGCGTCCACTTACTCTCCCACTTTTTCTCCTTTGTATTCCAACGTACACACTCGGCACCTTGAGGGCCTTTGACAATAGGACCAATAGCGATTACACCAATAATCTTGTCGTTTATTTCCTGATTGGTAACATTAATATTGTTTACAACAAAGGCGTCATAGCCGCCTACTACAACAGACTGCTCAGACTGTATCCACTCTGTTGATGTTCCAAGACCACATGTAACCTCGTGCACTCCGGCTATACGCTTGTCGTATCCTGCCACTTGCTGTGCGTCTGAGGGGATTTCGTCACGCCAGAAAGCTACCAGTTTCATACGCTTAGAGCCATCGGTAATAACTACCAGCTTGTCCTTGTCTTGGCCAAAGCCCATAAGTGTAGGCGTTGAACCAGTGCCATGTCCGAGTTTGATACATGGTGCTTGCGGACCACCGTCGTAATAGGCTTGCCATGCACCATCAGCCTGGGAGGTGGAGATTTTGCCGTCCTTGCAGATGAGTTTCTGCATAAGGCCTTTTCCGCCTGGTGTGCGGCTGTTACTTGCTACGTAAACACCGCCATTCTCGTCGATGCAGATAGAGTTGGTGAGAATCTGGTCTGATGGAAGAGGGTATGAATCTTCGATTGTAGTAAGAGCACGATTCAGCACAAGAAGTCCGTTCTGAGCAGCCACAACAAGGTGTCCGTCATAGGTCATAGTAGCGCCTACGAGTGTAAAAGAGCCGAAGGTAAAATTCGTAAGTCTTATCTGATGATCCAACATGATACCATCCTTGGGATTATTAGGATTGGCAAGGCGATAGCGTGCCATTACCTGACCTGCATTGGTGTAAGCATAGTTATCCTTGTCGCACAAGACATAATTACCGTTGGCCATAGACATTTGTGGCACCGGACCCAATATATCGGTAACCGTCTTGGAAAGTTCGTCGTAAGTAGCATGATCGGCAATTATACGTGTCAGTTGCTCCTGGGTCTTCATTGTAATCCCTGGCAAGCCAGCCTCGGCAACCCTTTCAAGTTTGCCGTCGCTTATGTCAAGATACGACACGCGGTCGCTACTCATACCCCACATATAATTGGGCGAAGTCGAAGCAAGAGTCATCAAATTAACAGGACCGCTCCATGTCATCTGACACTTGGAAAGATCGATATTGAAAGTTCCATCCTTGACAGCAGACGAGAAAGCATCAGTCTGAGCCGAATTGAAGTGCGTAATACTATACTCTTCCTGTGCAAGCCAAGGGTTAGGTTTGGGTTTTGCAACTTGTGCCAAAGGCACTTCGGTAGTGCTGTCGCCATCGCCATCGCCACCAGCATCAGGAGAAATAGAATCTTCGGAACACGAAGCTAAAGACATAGCCCCTATGACACACACCATTAAATAAAGATAGGTTTTTTGCATAGTGAATTGTTTTTGAGAATTTATATTTGAATAGTTTGAATTTCCTCATGCAAAGATACAGGAGCATCAACCATCAAAAACCTCAAAGACATCACTTGTGTGTCACTCTTATAGAAAGGATACGTCACAGTAAGAAAGGTTACACTTTGCCTTATTATGTAACCTTCGTACAAAAGTTACACCTTACATTCAGTAGCAAACGCACACATAACCAGTATATTACCGTTGACGGCGCCACTCGGCGGGAGTCAAGCCCGTCCTTTCCTTGAACAGACGCTGAAAATACACACGCGACGAGAAACCGCACTCCATAGAAACAACCTCGTTACTATATTCGGGGTGTGCAGCCATGAGTGCCTTTGCCTCCTCCACGCGAATACCCGAAAGCCATGTACGGAAATTCTTACCATATATGGAAGTCAGATACGAAGCAACGTCGGTACGATTAACCATTATGCGACGAGCAAACGAGGATAATGTCAAGTTGCTATCTCTAAAACCGCCCTCGCTTCGCCATTTGCTTACCGCCATATCTATTTCGGCAATACGCTCAGGCCCAATCTCCCTAAAGACTTTAGCAGCGGCTATCTCGTCGTTAGTCTCGGTAACAATCTCAGTTACTCCCTCGGACATACTAAATCCAAGCGCCGTAAAACTAACAATAAACAGCGAAAGCGAAATCAATCCCAAAGGTCCAAAGACAAAGAGCAGCGGCCGCGACAATATATAAAGAGGCGAAATTACAGCAAAAGCACACACCACAAAAAAACCAAAGCGCATAGTGCGCAGGTAGGCATCTGCAGGATTACCATGTTCACTGTCGAGCCGACGTTGAACATTACCAAGTTCCCTCAGCGGTGCCCATGTATAATACAATAGAGTAAAGAAATGAATAGCATCAGCAACATATAGCATAGGACCAATATGCAGACTGCCATTTGAAATAACACCTGCGACTATGCACAATACCATAAGAGCATATCCAACAACGCCATAGCGCATAAAACTCCAACGTCTATGCCCAGCGCGCAGAATATTAAGCTGCGACCATGACAACAAAATAGCCGAAGGCGAATAAAACAGCAGATTAAACAGAACACCCACATCGTTCCCCTGTTGTCGCCAACCCAACCGCATCTGACACATGTAGTGTACAACAAACAATAGTAATGCCACAACAATCATCCAACGCGACTGCTCAAACTGTCTGTTACGGCAAGTTACATAGTAGCGCGACACAAACACAAAAAATGCAAGCATGGCCATCACAATCATGCAAGTATATTGAAGAGCAATAAGGTCTAAGCAAGTATCCAAGATTGTATGTATATTAAATAATTTAACGTGAGTTCGACGAAATATAAGTGCCTGAAAAATGGTGATTAGCGAAAAATTGTTGTAATCTTAGAGTGTTAAATATCAAAAGTTTACAGACAATAATTGCTATGATTACCGAGGACAAAGTTACTGAGATTTTCTGTATTACGGATGACTTCTGCAAAGTTTTTGATGTTGTTTCTCGGTCAATACCACACTTAGCCATGAATGAAGCTGCATTACAAATCGCACCTATAACCTTTTCTTGTTCAATAGCACTTTTAATAATTGGCATAACCTTTTCTGCAACAGGTGT
>ERZ1504920.495-NODE-495-length-10538-cov-13.408185_pt1 | contig 10538 bp, 10 predicted proteins | sample MGYA00574607_ERZ1504920 | MGnify/ENA primary metagenome ERZ1504920 (study PRJEB39906, sample SAMEA3182078) | gut metagenome | biome: human; feature: gut; material: Stool; isolation source: human stools | place: Canada | collected 2012-11-20 ...
AACAACTAAAAAACATATTTATCATGAAAACAGTATTTAATGTCATTTTAGGCTTATGTGCTTTGGTGCTAATTTATATTTGTTACACCAGCATTATGGGTCCTATCAACTTTGAAAAAGCAAAGAAGCACAGAGACGCAGCCGTCATTGCACGTCTGATTGACATCCGTAAAGCACAATTGGAATATCGTACTTTACATGACCAGCAATATACTGCAAGCTTCGACTCTCTGATTGACTTTGTTAAAAACCAGAAACTTCCGTTCATCTTCAAGCAAGGAGAACTGAACGATAAGCAGCTGGAAGACGGTCTGACTGAAAAGAAAGCCATCAACATCATCAATAAGGCAAAGAAGACAGGTAACTATGCTGACGTCAAGAAATGGGGATTGGAAAACTTCAAGCGTGACACTATGTGGGTAGCCGTATTGGATACTATCTTCCCGAAAGGTTTCAACCCCGATTCTATGAGATATGTTCCCTTCGGAAACGGTGCACAGTTCGAAATGGCCATCAAGAACGATACAGCTAAATCCGGTGCTCCTTTCTGTCTGCTCGAAGTGAAGACTCCGTACGAAGTTTATTTGAACGGTCTGGATGCACAAGAAATTGCCAACATCAAGGACGTACAAACCAAACTTGGCAAGTACTGCGGTCTGATGATTGGTAGCTTGGAAACAGCTAACAACAACGCCGGTAACTGGGAATAATCTCACCCCGACAAACGTATGATAGAAACGACTGATTTTAATAAATCGGAACAGTATACATTATCCATCCGTCTCAGTACGGATGGATTTTCTTTTTCTGTGTTCAACCCTCTGGGCGACGGCGAGTTCTCTTACTACGACCGTGCAGTGGACGAGTCCTTCTCCCTCACTGCCAATCTGAAACAGACCTTCCGCGAACTGGCATGGCTGGAACGCCCCTTCCGCCGTGTCAATGTGCTCATGGCAGACAAACGCTTCACGTTCATTCCCCTGGAGTTCTTCGAGGACGAACAAACGGAAATCATTTTCTATCACAACCATCCTAAACGGGAAAACGAAACCGTACAATACAACATACTGCATAAGAGCAGCACTGTCGTACTGTTCGGCATGGATAAGAGTGCCTGCTCCTTCCTTCGCGAACAGTATCCCGATGTCAAGTTCTATTCCCAAGCCAGCCCCTTCATTGAGTTCTTCTCCTCAAAGAGCCGCTTGGGCAACAACCGGAAGATGTATGCACACTTGCGAAAAGATGCCGTAGACGTATACGGCTACGAACGCGGACGCCTCCTTCTTGCCAATTCCTTTGAATGCAGAAGCACACCCGACCGTGTCTACTACCTATTATATATATGGAAACAACTCGGCTTCGAGCAGGAACGCGATGAGCTGCACCTGACCGGTGACCTAAACGACAAAGAACTGCTACTGCCCGAACTGCGAAAATTCATCCGGCAGGTATTCATCATGAATCCCGCCACTAATCTTGACCTGCAAGCCATAACCCTATGCGAGTAATCAGCGGAATATACAAAAGAAGACGTTTCGACGTGCCCCACTCCTTCAAGGCACGCCCCACCACAGACTTTGCCAAAGAGAATCTGTTCAATGTGCTCTCCAACTACATGGACTTTGAGGACGGCATCCGTGCCCTCGACCTATTTGCCGGTACGGGCAGCATCAGCATCGAGCTTGTGTCCAGAGGCTGCGACCAAGTAATCAGCGTGGAAAAAGACCGCGACCACTATGCCTTCATCTGCAAAATTATGCAGGAATTAAAGACGGACAAGTGCCTACCCATACGCGGTGACGTATTCAAATACCTCAAAAGCGGACGCGAGCAGTTCGACTTTATCTTTGCCGACCCTCCCTACGAGCTTGCCGGGCTGGAAACCTTGCCCGATCTCATCTTCGAGAACAACTTGCTGAAAGAAGACGGACTCTTCGTCTTGGAACACGGGAAGAAAAACAGTTTCGAGGAACATCCGCACTTTGTGGAGAGAAGGGTATACGGGAGCGTGAACTTCACGATATTTAAATGATGAATGAAGAATGGTACGATATGAATACACTTCAAGAAATTCTTCATTCATCATTCTTCATTATAACAGCGGCGCCATCAGCCGCACCACACTCTCTGCGGCCTTACGATACCAGGGGCGCTTCACCCAGTTCTTCAGGAATACTTGTACGCAGTCGCGCTGGTCTTGAAGGAAGATTTCGCGCATCTGAAGCGCTGTTTCTGTGTCATAGATGAAGGCATTCACCTCAAAGTTATGTTCAAAACTGCGGAAATCCACATTCGTAGAGCCTACCGTGGACAACTCATCATCCGAAACCATCAGTTTGGAGTGCAAGAAGCCTTTCTTATAGAAATAGACCTTGACTCCCGAATAGAGCACATCTGCCAGATAAGAGCAGGAACCCAGATGCGTCAAGCGGTTATCAGCACGCATGGGCAACATCAGACGCACATCGACACCTGACAAGGCGGCTGTCTGCATAGCAACAAGTACGGCTTCGGTGGGCAGGAAGTAGGGAGTCTGGATATAGAAATATTTCTTTGCGCTGGAAATGGATATGACAAGTCCCTGCATAATGTCTTTCCATGGGCCTACGGGCTCACTCGTTACAATCTGCGCCAAGGAAGTACCGCAGTTTTCTATTTTCGGGAAATAGCGGGTAGACGTAATCAGTGTACGGTCCACAAAGTACCAATCGAGTAGGAAGGCGGTCTGCAATCCGTGAACAGCCTTGCCCTCCAGCAGCAGATGTGTGTCCCGCCAGATGCCCCATGAGAATCCGCGCATATAGCGTTCGGCAAGATTCATCCCCCCCACAAAGCCGATGCGCCCGTCAATGACAACTATTTTCCGATGATTACGATAGTTCACCTTACTGGTGAAAAGCGGAAAACGTACCTTCAGAAAGCTGCGTACCTCGATACCGGCCTCGCGCATCTCTTCAAAAAAACGGTTGGGAACATGCCAACAACCCACATCATCATAAATCACACGTACCTCTACCCCGGCACGCGCCTTTTCCATCAGGACATCACGTACCAAGCGCCCAATGGCATCGTCCTCAAAGATATAGAATTCCATGTGGATATGCTTCGTTGCTTTCCCCAGTTCGCGCAGCAGGGATTGCAGCATGGAGAGCCCCAGGGTATAGGCTTCCACCCGGTTTCCATCGAAGGGGAAAGCCTGGTTGGTATTACGGAACAAGGATATGAGACGACTGTAATTGATGGGAAGCGCACATGAGTCCTGCGCCAGATATTCTGCCATAGGTTTCTTCAACAAACGGCTGTAACTCTTCTTCCCTATCATGCGCACACGGCGCTGACTACGCCCGAAGAAGAAGTAAAACACCAGCCCCACGATGGGAAGGAACATCAGTATCAGTATCCATGCCATGGTTTTCACCGGATTGCGGTTGTCGAGGATAATGACGACAATCGTTCCGATGATGGCACCGAAATAAACAATGTCGAAGGCTATCGTAGCAATCTGGCTGGCAATGAAGTTCCAATCAAGCATGTTCACAGACAATTAAGTGTGAAACAAATGTAGGAAAAACACAGAAACTTTCACCGAAGATTACAGAGATTAACATAAAAGTCCCTCTTCCCCCAACTTGTCTGAAAACTTATACTTGCTATCGCTTTGACGCGGATGACGCAGATGACGCAGATTTTTAATATTCTTATCTGCGTCATCCGCGTCTGAAAAATAATCAAAAAGAAACCTGCCACAGAATTGAGAGTGTATCAGAATGACAAGCTGATTAGGGGGGTGATCCCCTCCGCTTTAGAACGGCCTGCGTCCTCCGAAACCGCCAGGACCATGCCCCGGACCGAAGCCCGGACCGCCGAAGCCGCGTCTGCCCTGCATCTTATCGCGGGCGGCCTTGCTGCCGAAAATATTCAGACGATAGATGAAGTGAAGCATGCAATAGCTGTTCACGCCGTTATATTCGTACACCGAGCGGCCGCTTGCAGTCAGCGAACGGCTGATGTTACTCTGCTTCTTCAGAATGTCGTACATCTCGAAGCTGACGGTGGCATTCCCTTTCAGGAAAGTCTGCGACAACTGTGCATTCCAGATAAGCTCGTTACGGTTCATACTGCTGTCCGTATATCCTCGACGGCTCTGGTTGGCAATGTTGGTAGAGAGCGTCATGTTCCACGGCATGGAAATCTGCGTATTGGCACCGTAGGAGAAGGTATAGGGCTCCTGATTATTGTCAGGCGTCAGTTTATCCTTCTCTATTGAATAGGAGATGCTTCCGTTCAAGCCGAATTCAAACCAGTCATTACGATAGGCGGCATTCAGACGTTCGCCCAGCGTCAGGTTGGTGGTTGTATTCTTCCGTTCCACGGCATCTGCTCCCTTACCGGACGTCAGATAAGCCACATTGTTCTGATAGTTGGCATTGGAGAAGGAGTTGATGGTATACTTCTTATTGGGCAGTGCCGTATTGAAGCCAAACATGCCGAACGCATTCCAATTACCGTTGATATTTTTCGGAGTTGTAGTCCATCCACCAGTCTCCGAATTGTACACACGGCTATTGCTGATGCTATTCTGCGTTGCCGAGAAGTTGACGTGTGACATAATACCGCGCTGCTTTTCGGCATTATACGTATTATAGAAGAATCGCATGTTGTGCGTGAAGGAAGGCTTCAAGCCCGGATTACCGATACGTACATTCTGCGGATTGGAGTTGTCCACAATCGGCAACAGATTCTCCATACTCGGTTGGCTGCTACGCCCGCGATATGTCATACGCAACTGGCTCACCTTGGAGAAACGGATGCGCAAGTCCAGGTTCGGAGCGAAGTTGAACACATTGCGGGTGGTATCAATCATATAGTCGCCGCGCTTATAGGACAATACAGAATGCTGCGGCTGGAACGACATACCTGCGCTCAACTGATACTTCTCGCGGATAAAGCGCAAAGACACGGATGCATCGTGGTTGTAGTAGCGGTATTCCGCATACTTACCCAGACTATCCACCGCATGCTCTTCATATCCCGTGGGAAGCTGGGTTGACAATCCCCAATCCGGAAAACCCTGCAAATCATACGTCGTCTTGTCGCTCTCGCTATACTTGTACTGGAACTGATAGCTGAATTGCAAGAAAGTGGCGCGGGCTATCGGTTCGCTGTAAGTCAGCTGTGCACTGTAATTGTAGTTCTTGGTAGGAGTAGTGATGTACTGGTTACGAACCAAGATGGAGTCTCCTCCCAAAGCATTCAGTAACTGGAAGTAATGTGTTTCCGACTCCGTATACTGGTTGTTGTCATTATTGGTATAACCGAATCTTCCACGGAACGTGACATTGCGTCCTTTGTCATTCAGCTTTCTGTTCAACTGCAAGGTTGCATCCATAGACACACTCTTGTTGTCGTTCAGCGAACCGCTGTTGATAGCATTTATACGGATACTCCTCAACGGGTCATCGTCCGGATTAAGAATCTTCTCCAGATTCAGCCAGTTATTGGGGTCACTCACCAGACTGTAAGGGTCGGAATTGAACGTACCGCTCTCAGAATTGGAGAGATTGTCCGTTTTGCCGTACGAGAAGTTGGGACGGAAAATGATATTCGTCATCGAGTCCGGCTTCCACTCCATACGGAAATCGGCATTGAAATTCTTGGCTTTGTTACGTTGCCTGCTGTTCGAGTTGGAGTAAGAGTTGCCGTCCGGCAGAAAGTCCTCGGTAGAACCGATACTTGCAATATCCCCATCCTGATAGTTGTAGCGTGCACTACCGCCCAGTTCCAGCTTATCGGTTTGGGTAGCGAAGTTCACACCCAGCATTTTCGTTGCAGTAAGTCCGTTGTTCCTGCGCCAGCGCGGAGGACCGCCACCACCCGAAAAGCCCTGGTCGTTCACGTTATTGGCAGAACCCACTACCGACACCTGGGTTTTGTCCACGAAGCGGTTCAGCATAAAGCGGCCCATATAGCGGTCTTCCGTCCCTCCGGCCACGTCGGCATTACCGAACCAACCCTGGTTCATGCCTTTCTTTACGGTCAGGTCGAGCACCGTCTCCTCCTCACCGTCGTCAATACCGGTGATACGTGCCAAATCGGACTTCTTATCGTAGGTTTTCAGCTTCTCTATCATATCTACCGGCAGGTTCTTCAAACCGGTCTTTACGTCTCCACCGAAGAACTCCTTGCCGTCGACCATAATCTTCGACAAGTCCTTACCGTTGATTTTCACATTACCCTCGTCGTCAATCTCCGCACCGGGCAGCTTCTTCACCAACTCCTCGAGCATGGCTCCCTCGGGGGTACGATAGGCAGATGAAGTATATACCAGTGTATCTTCCACCACCTGCACTTGCGGCGCTTCTGCCGTAACCACAGCCTCGGCCAGCATCACCGCATCCGTTTCCAATGTCAGTGTACCCACGTTCTTGGCAGTTGTCGTAGCATAAAGGTGTAAAGGGATGTACTGGCTCTTGAATCCGATGTAGGAAACCTTCAGCACGTATTTACCCGCACTGACTTTGGGAAGAGTGAAATAACCTTGTGCCGTAGTGGCCGTACCCGATGCCTGAACACTGTCTGGCAACAAAAGCAACTGCACGGTAGCTTGTATCGCAGGCTCCTTGGTGTCCTCCACGACACGGCCCGATACCGTAATGTTTTTGGTCTGTGAAAATGCAGACAGCGTTGTTACCAACAGCAACGCCATCCCCGTGATAATTTTCTTCATGTGTCTATTCTTTGTCTATTCTAAATGAACAATGCCTTTTATTCACTGTTTCATTTGACAGACTTCCGGGCAAAAGGTTTAATGCCCCACATGACGATTTGCTTTATTTATCGACTATTCCGCTTAAATAATCTATCAACTGTCGCTTTCTTTATACCAAATTCCAAGCAAAGCACATTCAATATAAGAAATATGAGAAAAGAAGAAGAATCGACCGAAAGGAGGTCACCCTGCGCCACCCGGTAGAGCATACCGCCGAAGATAAAAAGAACGGTCAGAAAGATGGCATTGCGCGTGGACTTGTTGCGCACCTGCTCTATCTCCTTATTCTCGTTCTTCGTCAAGGCAAAGATTATCATCAGTGCCCCCATCATCATCAGGAGTTTGGAGCATTCCTTGTAAAACAGCAAGTTGGCATCTGTCACTTTTCCCCACAATAGGAATATGAAAGGAAGGAACAACGCCAGAGCTATGATGAAATAACCCAACGGACGGCAATAAACGGGAAGTAATGCTCTCATTTCTATCAATCAATTACAAATTACTAATTACAAATAGCGGGAGGCAGATGACGGAAACACCTTGCCACCCATAGAATTTCGCGGGACAAAGATAACGTTTTATTGCCAAAAGAGCTATCTTTGTGCCACAATATAATGAAGAAGGCTCCCTTTCCTTCATAATCCGTAACATCAGTAATTGGTAATTCGTAATTTGTAATTAACAAGATGAGTAAACAAGAAGTAATCCTTTGCGAAGGACTGGCAAACAGCCTGACGCATGCCATAGCGAAGTGTCCCCATGACAAGCTTTTCATCCTTACCGACGAGCATACCCACCGCCTCTGCCGCCCGCATCTGGACGGTATCCCCGCCCTGGAAGAAGCGGAAGAGATTATTATCGGGGCAGAAGATGTGCACAAGAATATGGAAACGCTGGCTGCCGTATGGCAAGCCCTGAGTGAGAAAGGGGCCAGCCGCCACTCCCTGCTCATCAATCTGGGCGGTGGCATGGTGACCGACCTTGGCGGTTTTGCCGCTTCCACCTTCAAGCGGGGCATCGCCTACATCAACGTTCCCACTACGCTGCTCGCCATGGTCGACGCTTCCGTGGGAGGCAAGACGGGCATCAACTTCAACGGTCTGAAGAATGAAATCGGCGTCTTTGCTCCTGCCGCCTGCGTGCTGCTGGAAACCGAGTTCCTGCGCAGCCTCGATGCCCATAACTTCTTCTCCGGCTATGCGGAGATGCTGAAGCACGGCCTCATCAGTACCCCGGAACATCTGGCGGAACTGCTGGCCTTCGATACGGAGAAGATAGATTATGCCTTGCTGAAGTCCATGGTAGGACGTTCCGTGCAGGTAAAGGAACGCATCGTAGAAGAGGACCCACTGGAACATGGCATCCGCAAAGCCTTGAACCTGGGGCACACCGTGGGACACGCCTTCGAAAGCCTCGCCCTTGCCGAAAGGCGTCCGGTGCTGCACGGCTATGCAGTGGCATGGGGGCTGGTCTGCGAACTCTACCTTTCTTATATAAAGACCGGATTCCCGAAGGACAAGATGCGCCAGACCATCCAATTCGTCAAAGAGAATTATGGCAGCTTCACCTTCAACTGCAAACAGTACGACCAGCTGTACGAACTGATGAAGCATGACAAGAAGAATACCGCCGGAGTCATCAACTTCACCCTATTGAAAGAAGTGGGTGACATCTGTCTCAACCAGACGGCAGACAAGGAGACTATCTTCGAAATGTTCGACTTTTATAGGGAGTGCATGGGGGTATAACGCTCCCGCTCCCTCTTCGGCAGGCTCTCCACAACCAGCCGATAGGAGCGTGCCACCAGTTCTCGGATAATGCTGTCCGGTACATCCTGATTAAAATACACACTGTTCCAATACTTCTTGTTCATGTGCCACCCCAGCTTCACCCCCTCGTACCTTGCCCGCAGCTCCGTTGATTCCTCCGGGCGGCACTTGATGCAGCAGAAGTCGAACACTTCGATATTGACAAAGCAGAACCACTTGTCGCCCACATAAAAGCAAAGCACATCGCGGCTGTATCTGTCGGCCACATTAGGAAAAGGCATCTTCTCGCTCACTCCCGGCAAGGAGAGACAGTATTCTCTGAATTCTTCCACATTCATCGCTCACTCCTCCCCCGAAAAGTCCTCCGTATCATTTTCCATCCCAACTGGGTCTTCATCCGGAATTCCCGTCTTTCCCTCGGCCCGCTCCTTTCGCAGCGTTTCCGGTCGCAACATATCGTGAGGGAAATATCGGCTAAGCGGATAACGGTAGAAATCCATCCCGCTGTTCAGCCTCGCCACCAGCGACTTATCCGGACGAAAATAGACACGGGATAAGCGTACCTTGCCCGGCATCACATCGTCGGGATGCTCAAACCCGTCACTCGTCACCGCCACATGGAAGGAACCCAGCCCCTTAATGGTCACCGACTCTCCCTCCATCAGCGCTTCCTCTATAAACTTCGGCAAATCTATCAATACACTCTGCACGTCTCCCGAACTCATCCCTTTTCTGGATGCCATACGCTGCGCCAGCAGCTCTGCCGTCACACCTCCACGCCGCTGTAACACACGCTGCACAGCATAATAGAGTTGCTTCACCCCTTCTGCCGTGCGGAAAACCTTCTTTCGAACCAAATAGACTATACTCATACTCTTTTCACAATGAACATAATGTTTCTTACTGCAACCAGACTGCTGACACCCCACCCGAAGGTTACTTCCCCTAAACAGAAAGCCAGTTTCCATACGGCCGGACAGCTATTCCCCAACATGCACGAGATGCACATCTCATGCAGTTCGAGACATACATCTCAACACACGCGAGATGTGCATCTCATACAGCAAAGGTAATCATATTCCACCTGATATACAAATATCTTTCATGTATCGGGGAATACTTGATGTCTATCTCTTGAAAATAACGTGTGGACAGCTTCTTGTCGAACAATTTCATATTACAGATGACCTTTTCCCACACTTTTGCATTACCGATATGTCCCGTTTCTTTCATATCCTTAATACACAACAATGCGAAATCCAAGAACTTTCCCTTCTTATCCTTATATAGGAAAGCATCCTCGAATTGATTCAGCGTCCAATCAATCCTATCAAACTCAAAATGGCGCTCGACTTCTTGAGCGCGTGCCAGCAGTTGAACTATTCGCGCATTGAATTCCTTATAATTAGGACAGACACGCTTATCACATCTGAAACGTTCACCAATAACGTCCCATTCCTCCTTCTTGGAGTAAAGCCCCAGTGAAATATACTTGGCTTTCATGTTCTTTATGATTCTCAATGAAACCGGATAGGTTCCATCCTTCCTCCTATTAGAGGAATGCAAAAGCACTTTAAATGTTGCCATATTATAAATATTAAAGTGCAGCAAAAATATAGGGTTATTTCTCAAAAGAAGAAAAATAGGTTTATAAAAATATCGCCTATTTAATACTGATTAACAGAAGAAAATATATACCTAATTTCTGCCACGTTTTCTCCCTAAAACTTTCCTAAAATATTAAAGTAGACTGTATATAAACAAATACAAACAACAATCAACATCACAGCAGCTGATAATCAACTACAAAACAACAAGTTACGCATATCAAAAGAAAAAAACTCATTATTAATACAAAAAAAGAGGAAGAAAATTTGCAGAATCCCCATAAATACGTACCTTTGCACCGCAATTCAAAGAAAGACGGGATGTAGCTCAGCCCGGTAGAGTACGCGTCTGGGGGGCGTGTGGTCGCAAGTTCGAATCTTGTCATCCCGACT
>ERZ1504920.497-NODE-497-length-10507-cov-4.818408_pt1 | contig 10507 bp, 9 predicted proteins | sample MGYA00574607_ERZ1504920 | MGnify/ENA primary metagenome ERZ1504920 (study PRJEB39906, sample SAMEA3182078) | gut metagenome | biome: human; feature: gut; material: Stool; isolation source: human stools | place: Canada | collected 2012-11-20 ...
CATAGTGAACATGGTTGTATTAGCAAATGACCCCGATGTATGCAATGACATTATTGACGGGCTTGCTAACGGTGATTTTGTCGTTGTATTGGAAAATAAAGCCAAAGGGTTAAATAAAACCGAAAATCCGGGAGATTCAGCTTTCCAGGTTTACGGTTACTACCAAGGTTTGAAAGCTGCAGAGATCGGCAATGACAAGTATTCCGAAGAAACGGAAGGGGGATGGAATATCTCTTTGCAAGAAACCAAGGTTCCCAAATCAGCATTATTCTTGTACAAAACATCTTACGATGCGACAAAAACGCTTGTTGAAACACTGACAAAACCAGCTGAATGATTATGGAGTTAGAAGAAGTGGTTGATAAATTAAAGGAGCTAGGAGATCTTCCCTCCTACTCCTCTTCTGATAAATCGGAGATAGAAAGATTGTACAAGGAAGTATTAGGAAAAGAATTCACCAAGACATCGTGTAACGACTGCTATCGCGATGCTGTAATCGAAATGACTGTTTACATCAAAAAGAATAACCGTATGAAAGAAAAATGTAATTATATATTAAAGAATGGTGTCCTGCTTCAACCGGAGTTCGGAAGCAATAAAATGTACACTAATGACAACCTCACTGATGAAGTTGCTGAAAAGTACCTTGCCAAAAATCCAAAAGGTGAAATTTATTTCGCCCATATACCTACGGACTGGAAAGAACGTGTTAACAAATGTGGATACAATCAAAGCCTGCTTGATTCAATGGTAGAATCATTACAAGACGGAGTTTCTGAAGAATCCGTGGCTGACACGTTGAAAGATTTCCAAATCAACGGCAAGAAAATCAGTAAAAAAGTTCTGAATCTGCATCTAAGCAAGGCCATTGAAATTGTGAACGCAATGAATGGAGAAGGCGAAGATAAAGTTGAATAAAAGAAATAAAGGACGAACGTAAACCTCGCGAATATGAGAGTAAGAGATTTAAAAAAGAAAAGCAGTAACCGCATTGATACAAGCTATTTACAAAATCTAGGAATTCAAGCCTACGGACAGGACAACCTATATCCGCAGACATTAAAGAATATCATTGCTGCAAGCTCTACTGCATCTGAATGCTCAGACCGTTTCGCTGACTTCATTGAAGGAAACGGATTCCGTGAGGTTGCTTTTTCCAAATATGTAGTCAATCGAAAAGGTGACACATTGGATGATGTGCACATGTTACTATGCAAAGACATGTCCGAACTCAATGGAATAGCAATCCATGTTAACTACAATGTTTTCTGTGAGATAGTGGAGATGCAGCACGTACCATTTGAAAATTGCCGTCTGACAGAAGAAGATGAAAACGGTTATGTGGCAAAAATAGCAGTACATCCAGACTGGAGCGGAAAGAAGACACGTAAAGGGAAAGCTCTGCAGGTCAAGAAAGAAAACATCGACTATATAGATGTTTTTAACCCTCAAAAAGATGTGATACTGGCTCAAATAGAAGCAGCCGGAGGCATTGAATACTACAAAGGTCAAATCCTATGGGTGTCAATGGCCGGGAAAAATACTTATCCTGTCGGGAAAGGTGACCGGGTGGCTACAGAAATGAGTACCGATGAAGGGCTGTCCAATGTCAAGTACAGAAATGTACGAAATAATTTCTTCCCTGGCGCTATGGTATTCACCAAAAAGGGATCGAACATAACCTTTGACGAAGAAGGCAACGAAGTGAAAGATACAGACGATGACGACAGTTTCTCAAATACACTCATCCAGTTGCAAGGTGATACGAATGCAGGAAAGATTATGGAAGTTACTTTAGAAAGCGATGAGGAAAAACCTGAAATAATAAATCTGAACTCACAAAATTACGACAAAGAATTTACCGTTACTGACGCAAGTGTGGTTGAACGTATTTATTCAGCTTATGGCCAAGAGCCATGGTATTGCATCCGTATTGGTAAAGTCGGATTCTCAGGCGATATTTTGGAAGATGCTTTCGAGTATTACAATTCTATCGTAAGCAAGCAACAACGCTTAATAGAGCGTACCTTTAGCCGTATATTCAGCTATTGGTATGAAGTAGTCAACCCCTCTAATGATTATAGTGTGGAACCATTAAAGTATGTACGAAATGCAGCAGTATCTAATAACAACAGATGAGGTATCGGCTTTGTCTCGCGGAATGTCTGTACATCTCGATCCTGACAAGATAGAAACCTACATCCGTGAGTCGGAGAATATCTACATCAAATCAGCGTTGGGAGACGAACTGTTCCTTGATGTGAAAAAAAATCCTGAAAAATACCAGCTACTGCTTGACGGAGGTACTTATGAAACTAAATGTAAAAAGAAGATAATCATCACTGGACTTCGCGTAGCTTTGGCTTATTATACCTATGCCTGTATTGTCAAAAATGGAGATGGGAATGTATCCCGTTTCGGCTTCGTAAACAAGGAAGGTGAATATAGCAGTCATACAGTATTCAAGGAAAAGATGATGGTGTATAGCGATGTATGTAGTATAGCTGACCGCTACCTGAAAGAATGCGTGCTTTACCTAAAAGAATGCGGTATGCCACTTTATAACGGTGAAGGGAAATTAAAATCTAATAGAACTGTTTTTCGTGTAATAGGAGAATGAGCGATTCTGTTGACATATTAAAGAAACTGGCTCTTCAAGTAAGAAACGCATCTACAGAAGGAGAGAATACAGCTGAAAGAATTGGGCGCATATTTATCGGGATTCTAGAAAACATGGATAATTCTGATATAGAAAAGCTCACCAAATACTTTTTGCGCAAAGACAAGGAAGATTCTACAAATTTTCTTTTATCATTATTGGGCGGAACTGTCATTAAGAAATATGCCAAGTTCGGTGATTTCGTTACTGGTGTATTAGGTGGATACATAGACGAAAAGGGCAATCTTGAAATGGAAAGCGGTGTATTTCGTAAGCGTTTGTTTGTACCTGAAATAGCCTATAATCGTACAACCTATTTCAAAGGACGTATGGTAAACTCCCCCGGTGGTGGTTGTACCGTATTGTCATACGTGGATAACGGCGATGGAACCTACACCATCGCTCCCGATCTGACAGATGCGGACGGATTGAGCCAGTTTGTTGATGACATCCTTACCACCTATTTTGTGACTAAAAATAGCGAAGGCAAACTGAACGGTTTTGAAGAAATGAAATTCCGTGTGACTGCCGCAGATTATACTGCCAAGAAGTTTACTGTCATTCCCCGTCCGGGGCATTCTGACTGGAAACCTGCCGAGCAGATGGTATTGGCACAAACAGGTAACTTTACGGACCCGGAACGTCAGACTTATATACTTATTGATTCAGTCAACGGAAACAACTGTATTACATTCTTTGACAATGCCAACACTTGGGACCCGGAGCCGGCGCAGATGCCTGCGTGGTTCGGCAAAAAAAAGGGCATGACCGTTAACGGAATTGATTGCGAGAAATATTCAGCCGTGTTGCAACAGGTCTTATTGACTGGGCTTATCTTCCAGATAGATGAGATAACGGGGAACAAGGTTCGTGTACCCTTGGACAAGGGTGAATGGGTTGCAGGGAAGTACGCCTACTATGACCGGGTGTCACATAACGGGGCTTTGTGGTTGTGTGTTGATGACAACGGAACGACAACAGAACCGTCAGATGATAATCCGGCATGGCTGAAACAAGTGGCGGAAGGGCAAAAAGGTGATCCGGGATTGTCCGTAGTAGGTGGCGGTCATTGGGAATCCTCCAAGACCCCGTACAAAGCCAATACAATGGTCACTCTTGCCAATTGTGTCTTTATATCCAAGGTGGAAACCTCCAATCCTCCCATCAGAATATTGCGTGTAAAAAGTGGCAATTTCTTAAGGAAGAAGGATGGCGGTTATATCCTTGCCGGGAAGTCAGCCGACTGGGAGGTTAACGAGGATTGGGATATGTTGCTTGACGGGCGTGAGCTAAAAGGCGAGAGCATCACCTTCCTGGGTGAATTTGCCACGGCTCCTGCCAATCCGAAAAATGGTGATTCATACCGTAACACGACTGATCGTGCTACCTACATCTATCAGGACGGAAGATGGCAGCTTATGATATCGGACGGAAAAGACGGTAAGGGCTATGAGTATATATATACAAGAGGCAATATCATAGATAACACCCCTGAAAAGCCGGACAGTCAGCAGAAAGATGGTTATATTCCGGAAGGCTGGACGGATAATTATCTTGGTACGGACGCAGACCATCAGGTTGAATGGGGTTGTACACGTTTTAAGGAAAATGGCGTATGGTCTGAGTTCAGTGATCCGGCTGTGGTGCATCGCTGGAGTAAGGACGGGGAGAATGCCATCATGGCGGACTTCGATAACGAGATGGTCAATGCAGCCCTTACTTCAGATGGAAAGGTCGTATCCTCACAGACTTGGAATACAACTGTCAGTATGTGGTATGGAACGGAAAAGCTCACGCTTGACAGCATCACCTGTACACCTGACACAAATCTTCTGTGTGCGACAGACAAGAATACGGGAGTGGTGACAATATCGGTATCTGCCGGAGCTACTCTTGCTGCGACAAACACGGTGAAGATCACAATCAGGGCTACAAAGAACGGGCAGCAGTATTCCCGTGATCTGTCATTCACTGTAGCCGGGGTCCGTGGAGGTGCGGACGGTTCAGATGCCGTGCTATACAGTATAATCGTTTCTGCCACTTCTGTAAGCAAGGACAAGAATGGGAACTACAGCGTGTCTTCCGTATCATGTTACAGGCAAAAGTCAGTGGGAGGCGTGATATCCACCACAACGGACGGTACATTGAAATACAGCATAGACGGTGGAACAGAAACTACCATAAACAACAATACAGCCATATCAAGCGGAAACTTTACGAAGACATTGAAGTTTATCTTTTACGTGAATGACCAGATAGTGGATGTTGAAACCGTTCCCATGCTTTCTGACGGAAAGGATGGTGCTGACGGTGAGAGCATCACAGCCGCAGGTCATTGGGAGTCCGCCAACACTCCGTATGCGAAAAACAGCACAGTATCGTTTGCCGGAGGATCTTACTTAAGCAAGGTGAAAACATCCAATCCTCCCATCAGGATCGCAAGGTTCAAGAATGGCAGTTATCGTCGCAAAAAGGATGGCGGATATATCCTCGCCGGCAGATCTGCGAACCGGACGGTACATGCAGACTGGCAGGAGATGGTTGCCCCCGTCGGACCGTCGGCATCCTACTGGCTGGACAGTCCTGTCAGCGTGATCAACTTCACCAGTACGGGCACGCCATCCCCGTCTGGATTCCTTGTCACTTGCAAACAGAATGTGGCAGGCAATGTAAGCACGTGCAGCACGCTTTATCTGGCAGCCCGTAAGTATAACGGAAGCTGGCTGGCTCATGTAGGTGCTACCCTAAGCAATCAGATATCCGTTCCAGCGACAGCCGGATACACCCAGTTTGCCGTCCGGGCTTATCAATCCGCATCGGACGCGAACGCATGGAATAATAATTTTGTCGCTGAAAAAGGGGTGGGTGTTGCAAATGATGGCGCCATAGGAGCAACTGGAGCGACAGGGGCTTCTCCAAGAGATATGGGAGTATTCCAATCTGGTACTAGCTATGTATGGAACGCCAGCTATCGTGACAAGATCATCTACAAGTTCAATGGCGTGTATTATAATTTCCTTGTGCGGAACTATGGTGCCAGTGTAACCGCCGCCCCTACATCTGTCAACGGGGATTCCAATTGGGAAGCCATGCAGAAGTTTGTTAATATCGCCACTGACACCCTGTTTGCTACAGGAGCCAATATATGCGGATTCATGTTCACATATAAAGGAATGGATGCCAACGGCATACCTTTTGGAGATATAAAATCACAGAAGTCAACCAATGGTGTGCCCAACCTGATACTGAATTCCGAATCCGGTTATATTCATGGCATTAATATGGACATAGAAGGAGGACGTATCGGTCCGTTCTCCATCGCTTCGGGGATGTTGTCCTCAAAGATCCTTTATGAAAATGAAACAAATAAATACGTCGGTTTCAATCTGTCTGCCGGACAAATTGAGTTTTATAACGAAAGGACATTTGCAAACGTAAGAATCGGGGGAAACACGCAGTTTGTCACCATTGAAGGGATTAAGTATGATGCTGGAATTGACATACAGAGTCCAAATGTCATGATCGGGATGCACATCAAGACTCCAAGCATTCCTCTATTCGTGGAGGGAGGTAACATTTTCCTTCATCCGAACAATGACAGCTATGTTTCTCTTCGTGGCATAGTTGGCAACTGGAGGAACATATCCGTCAGCACTCCCCTGAATAACAATGATGATAATGTGATGTTTATTAATACGGGCAATATAGAAGTGACACTTCCTCCGGATGTTCCGGGACATACTATATACTTCAAACGTATGAGCGGCGGAGTAAGATTGACAGGAGGACGGATCCTGCCTGCTCCCGGAGGACAGGAGGTGTCTTATATTGATTTGGATTTTGCATCCGGCTTCATTAAGTGTATGGGTAATTATTGGGTTATGTTTTATTGCGGATAATTTAAATATAAAGTATGAGAATAAATTTTGCACAATTCCCTATTTATGATGGGATTAAAAAAGAAAAGCTTATAGCCAGTAACATCACTGAGGCCTTCGGTGACTGGATATATAAGAACGTAGCGGGCTTGAAGGCGCATCTCCTTGCGGAGAAAATCTTCAAGTCGACTGTAGATGGTGTGGAACTTGACGAAGAGGAGGTGGATATCATAAGACGTTCTACCCCTATGTTGTCCGGCTTGCTGGCCGATTCGTTGAATGATTATCTGGATAAAAAGAAGGAGGAACAACATGAAGATTGAGAATTTGGAACGCGCCAGCCGAATCAATGACGAACTGGCGAAACTGAAGCTGGCGAAAAATACATTGAATAACGGAGGCTATGTCCGTATCTACAGTAGCGCCCGGTCAAGTGCCGGATGTGTGGAACTGGATATAGCGAACTTCAATGACGAGGTGAATACGTGTATAGACAACCATATTGCTGAACTTGAATCAGAAATAGAAACGCTATGAAAAAGGTATATTGTAACAACCTTCTGGCAAAGGTGCTGCTTGCGTTCAGTTCTTGCCATACGATAACAATCGGTCCGTTTGTTTTAAGCAAGCGACCGGAAGAGAAAATCACTCAGAAAGTGAGAAACCATGAGTGTACCCACGCCCGTCAATGGGTTGAGATGGCAGTTGCCACCGGTACAGTTATCTGGATCTTGCTGTTGTGTTTTGACCTTTCCGCCTGGTGGCTGGTACTGGCCGGGCTGGCATTCTATCTCTGGTATGGTGTGGAGTGGCTGGTCAGGGCGGTACGGTTGAAGGATGCCGGCAGGGCGTATAAGACGGTATCATTTGAGAGGGAGGCATATTCCAACGAGGATGATCCGAATTATATTGAGAACAGTAATTATTTTGCATGGGTGAAGTATTTGTTTTAATTTTAAAATTTGCATTATGGACTTGAATAATATAGTTGGCTTTAAAGCTGTGGATAAAAACGGCAAAGAACGACAGGTGACCGTCGATGAGATGACAGAATTAGTTTCCGCACGGATTGTTTCCGCTGCATCAGAAATATCAACATTTGCTGCCGCTGCGGCAGCCGGAACAGATGAGTTTGAGGACCAGTTGCCCCAGTCCGACACCTTCTCTTGGCTCCGTACTTTGGACGGTTCCAAGAACCCAACTTTAACATCTTCTTCGGCTGCCGCGAAAGTCCTGGGAGAACTGATTGGGAATGCAACATCAAATAAAAGCGGGTTGATGAGTTCCGGTATGGTACCTTTAGAATTATCTAAAGATAATAATCAATATTGTAAGATTAGTGTATTTATGCCAAATGCCGGATCAATAAATGAGTCTGTAATTAGTGTTACAAATGTTGGTGGAGACTCGTTCTCAGTCGCAGTGTCTATGATTAGATGGAATGCAAATAAAGTCTTTTGTAAATTGATAAACGGAACCAAAATTAGTAACATTAATATGTATTATACAGTTGATACAGAAAGATTTTGCTTTTACATAAAAGCTAATTGGTATGCGAAAATAATAGTGTCACGATTAGGTCTTGTGAACACGAGCAAAATAGAATCAATCAATGCTATTCCTAGTGGGGCGATTGAAGTACCAATATCTTGACGTGACAAAAGATATAGCACTGACCTGGGAGAACTGATTGGTGTTGCTACAGCCAAGAAAGATGGACTAATGCCTATGGAACAGTTCTTCGATAGAGATGTTAATCCCATTGAAGATTACAATACATTTACATGGAATGGGATTCGGAAAACAACTAAATCAACATCTAATTCTCCATTCGAAAGTGGTGATGGGCAAAATGCTGTTATATTTATAGGGACAAATGATGTTCAAAAAATAGGGTTTCAAGCAACCTATTCGGGGCAATTTATTAAGATCAGGCTATATTGGGTCGGTAGTTGGGGTAAATGGCAAACTTTTTCTTTGACATAAAAACGATAGCATTTAATTTTATTATCACTATCTTTGTAAGGAAATGCAGATTCTCTCATAAATGACTTTACTTATAGGGTTTATAGATTTTTTAAACCATTTTTAAGCAGTTGCCCGTGATGGATAGCTGCTTTTTTAGACTACGCTGTTCTGCCCCATCCCAGAAGTACAAAATTCCTATACCTGTGTCAAATCTATTTTATTCCATCCAAAATTGGTATGGTTAAGTTGTCTCACATACAATTTAAACCCATCTGAAACAGAATAAAAAGCGAACTGGACTTTATATGAATGCCCAATGACAAATAGCGGTCCCCAACTTTGGGTAAATGGAGCATTGGAAATGTCACCAAATATTTCATACCAACCATTGTCTACTGCTAGATTTGCATCACTAACTCTCCCTCTATACATGAATGGAAACAGCTTCAAATTAGTGAACAGTTCTCCCAGCTCTCAACTTATGCTATTATTCTGTTGCAATTTGTTGCCAATCCCTTAATGGTTCTGTCGTTTCAATAACCGTTAAATCATCCATGGCTTTTATCTCCATAATGCCAGCTGAATTATCAGGGCATTCCAGCATGATGTCAAAATAATTAGCGCTATTCAACTTTTGATACAGCTTAAATTGGATATCATTTCCACATATCAATTTAAAATGGGAAACTCCATTACGATACCCACTTAATGAAGCTACATAGCAAGACGATATTCCATTTCTTAGCACATATAGTAAGCATATTACAGGTTTATATACATATAGTTCCTCTTTATATGCTATCTTGTATAATTTGCCTTGAATTAAATCAAAATATGCTGTTCTCCTTGTTAATCCCTTATTAGTATTTGTCGAAAGTGGCAAAAGTTCTCCCAGAAGCAAATTTGTAGTTTATGATGTCGCAATTTTTTTCCATCCTGTATCAACCCCATCTCTTATACACCTAACATAAAATCCATTCATAAACCATCCCTGAAGATACATTGTTCCACCAAATTTGAATTTTAAAACAGCTCCGCTTTTACTTGGAAAATCCGAACTGTCTACAACATTTAGATACGAAAAGCCAATAGGTAATTTGGCTAAAGACATACTTGTTCCTTCACTATAACCGTTCATTCGAGTAATACTCTGGCTATAATATGCGCTCATTAAGCCGTTATTATTTTCTGACGCAATCGGCAGAAGTCCTCCCAGGTCGAGATTATAAGATTAATATTGTCGAATTTGATTATTTTGGAGGAAATAGCTAAATTTAAAATAAAAATATGCTAGAGAAGATACGATACAGGTTGGTCTTTAACCGCCAAAAGAAACTGAATAAGCAAGGCACGGCCCTTGTACAGGTTGAAGCTTATTTAAATCAAAGGAAAATCTACCTGAAGACCAATGTTTACCTCAAGCCTGAATGCTGGAGTCGTGAGGGGGCACAAGTCATTAACCACCCCCAATCTAACGAACTCAACGCAATGCTCTATGAATACATCCTGTATCTGCAAGGCATAGAATTGGGGTATTGGAAGCGCGGAATACCTGCCACACTCTCACTACTGAAGGATGCTGTCAAGAAGAAAAGTACGGTGAATGTCAGCTTCTCCACTTTCGCCAAATCAGCCATTGACAATTCGGACAAGAAGCAGTCCACCAAGGACAACCTGCACTCTACACTGGCGGTCTTGAATGACTTCCGTTCCGGATTGGACTTCAAGGATATTACCTATACATTCCTTCGTGATTTTGAGCAATACTTAAGGGAAAAGGGCAATGCGGTCAATACGATAGCCAAGCACATGAGACAGCTCCGTACCTTGATCAATGAGGCAATCAACCAGGGATATATGCACGCAGATGCTTATCCGTTCAGAAAGTACAAAATCAAACAGGAGAAGGGCAGACATGAGTTTCTTACCCCGGACGAGCTGAAGAAGCTGGAAACGGTCGAGGTGGAAGAGGAATCCATGCGCCATGTGCTCGATGCCTTCC
>ERZ1504920.519-NODE-519-length-10314-cov-5.697144_pt1 | contig 10314 bp, 6 predicted proteins | sample MGYA00574607_ERZ1504920 | MGnify/ENA primary metagenome ERZ1504920 (study PRJEB39906, sample SAMEA3182078) | gut metagenome | biome: human; feature: gut; material: Stool; isolation source: human stools | place: Canada | collected 2012-11-20 ...
GCCAAGATTCTTTATTCACAATAGAAGAAGTACCACCAAATTTGACGAAGAACCTAGAAAAGGTCGAAAAGAAAAAAAGAAAGGCAGCATAATCTAACTAAAATAACAGGAAAAACAGGAGAGGTTTTAACTTCCCCTAAAAAAGACATGTACATAATGCATGGGTGGGAAGGAAAAAATAAGAATATGTAAACAATATTCTACAAAAAAGATAGAAGACTGGGAGAGTTGAACGAAAAAATCAAGAGAAAAGCTCACGTAAAGCAAAGCTTTTCTCTTGATTTTTTAGAAAGAGGAACATTTACTGAATATCCCTAAATAATAAAGCCGGTCATATCCTTCAATGGAATATACCGGCTTTATTTCGTTTTCTTATAGACTTCTTCTACGCCTATTATATAAGCTGTAGTTTCTTCACTACAAATTCTTCTATAAACCGAACTGTCTCTTCAACTCCCAAAGAAGAAGAATCGACACATAAGTGATAAGTAGCAGCTGCTCCCCACGTTTTATAACTATAATAATTATAATACTCCGAACGTCTCTTATCCGCTTTTTCTATCATTTCTTCTGCAGCTTCCGCATCAATATGATGCATGGCGCATAATCGCGCAATACGATCTTCCTTAGAGGCCGAAATAAAAACATTCGCACAACGGGGATGTTCACGCAGGATATAGTCCGCACAGCGTCCGACAAAGACGCAAGATTTTTCTGCCGCCAGATGACGAATCACATCACTTTGCACCTTAAACAGGGCATCATTACTCAAACAGTTATTACATGGCATAGCTCCTTCACTGATAAAAGGAAAACGCATGCCGAACAATCCGCCAATAATACCTTGCGAAGCTTTCTCATCCGCTTTTTCAAAAAATTCTTTGCACAACCCGCTTTCTTCAGAAGCCAGATTAATCAATTCTTTATCGTAGAAGTCAATCCCCAAACGGGCTGCCAACTTCTCTCCTATTTCTTTTCCGCCGCTACCTAGTTGCCGACCGATGTTGATAACATAATTACCGCTCATAGTACATTTTGTTTTATGGTTCTGTAGCAAACATACAACTTTTTTCTAAAAATCACATCATCAAACGAAAGTTATATTTGAAAGTAACGATGAAATACCCTTTTATTTCCTGCGTACGATACTCATAAAAGCCGTCGGAAGTTGCCATACGGTTATAACTTTTCCTCTTTCCTAAAATGTCTACCCAATAAGCAGACAGTTCTGCTTCTTTCTTTTTCAAGAATCTCCAGGTAGCACTCGCATTCCATAATATCTCATCATCTTCTCCTTTACGGATATTCGTACCATTACGGAAAGTATAAGCCCCATCCGTCCGTAATTGTATGCCCAAAGGAAGATCAACATATCCTTCCAAACGGAAATTATAATAACGTGTATACGTATTGTTATCATTCACAGAGTTGAGCGAATACTGATAATTCCAGGAAGTAGAGAAGTCAATACCTCCCCAGGCAGGCTGATAAGAAACATTCGCTTCACAATTCAAGCCGGTGTCACGCGTTGTACTTTTCACCGGCTCAAGACTTCTATCTTCATTAATCATGCTGACACGATTACTATGATTACCGTTCATATCCAACCGTAAAGAGAAATGTCCTAAACGTTTCCACCAGTTAGCACTTCCATACACATTCCAGTTACCGTTTATATTGACAGGATATGTCTCACGTCCGCCAGTCTGTGCATCATATATCATTACCTGTGTAACGCTATTCTGTTCCAACTGTCCTCCAAGATTCGCAGATATGCCTTTTTTAGAATGTTGAAAGCTTATACGCATACTATGAGCAAACATTTGCTTCAAATCCGGATTCCCTCGAGTAATATATAATGGATTACTATTATCTGTAAGTGGCATTAAGTCCGATAAAGAAGGTTGCCGGGTTCTACCGTCATAATTGAAAGTTATTCGTGCCTCTTTCTTTTTCCAGGCTAGCCATATCATAGGCTGAAAGTCGATAGTATGCACAGTGGTATCCGCATACAGTTTCCCCATTTTTCGTTCAATGGTTCGCCTTTGCGGAGTAATCCCTAATGATGCATTCACCATCCATGTATCATCAGAGTAATTGAAGCCTACATTCAGATCATGTCCATTAGTACGACTATGACTTCGATTACTCAAACTATCTACATACCCCGTTTCATAGTCAGGAGGCAACTCACCAAAAACATCCGACTTCGCCAAAGAAGACAATTCATAAGTGTCGCGGTTATCGCGTTCATAATGAGTGTTCCAGTTATACGCTGCACGAATATGCATTTTCTTACCGATAGGTTGGGTGAAGTTAATCCCTACCCGCCACGAATTATTTTTCTGGGGTGACTTCAAATACTGGTTACGATAAAGTAAAGAATCGTTGCCCTGCTTATCTTTAAGACGGAAATAAGTAGTTTTTGAAAGCGAAAAACTTTCATTATCCCCCCAAGAATCCGAACTTTGAATGTTCAATCCTAAAGTTGTACCTTTTTCATTCAGCCGCCTCATAATCCCCATCATCCAATTATAACGGTTCGATTGCCCTTCCGAACGCGACCGGTTTTCACTACGATTTACTTTGATATCTTGGGAAATCGATTCAAAATCATCGAACAAGCTTTCATGATTGACGTTAGGAGGAGCGTCAAAAGAAGCATTCTGGCTATTACTTTCATTCCGGTTAGGAGAAAAGCTGAAACCACCGTTAAAATGTATGCGTGTACGTTTATCCACTTCCCAACTACCCATGATATTAGAATTGAACGACCGGCTTTTAGAGTTACCTTCATTAGTGGACGCAGAATATTGGTTACCAGCAGTTAAATATTGCTCCTGATACATGGAAGAAATATTTCCGTTCCGATTGAGATTATAGTTCATGCTTCCGGTCAAAGAAAACTTCTTTCCGAATTTATGAGTCATATTCATTCCCACCGAATTATTAATATTATCCTTGTAAGTGCTATTCTGATATCGGTTGGTGGAACGTCCTATGAAAGAAAGATTTTCTCCATCTTTGCTAAAATAATTCACCTGCCCTTCCAAATCCTTCTTTTGATTGTTTCCATATCCCACAGTGGCATTCGTCAGCCAGGTTTTATTCAATTCATCCTTAGTCTGCAAGTCAAGTACATATTTCTTTTCTCCTGAACTAATTCCGGTAAATTCTTCTTCTTTTGATTTTTTATCGTACACTTTCAACTTACTAATCAAATCTGCCGGCAGATTTTCGAGTGCCGTCTTTTTATCTCCGGAGAAAAAAGCTTCGCCATTCACATTGATTTCACTGATAGGTTGTCCGTTATATGTCAGCGATTGATCTTTCTTATTATACACCAATCCAGGAACACGCTTCACCAAATCCTCCAGATAAGCTCCATCGGGAGTTTTATAAGCAGCAGCATTGATAACGGTAGTATCTCCTTCCATTACTACTTCTTGCAATTTCCCGGTCACTACCACTTCCCCAATCTGAATATCATCATCCTTCAATGTAAGTGTACCAACATTCACTAATGCCGAATCGCCCAATACATGATATACGGATTGCATTCCCATAAAAGAGACTTTCAACAGATATTGTTTTTTCTTCTGCGACTGATAACTAAGAGTAAAACGACCATTTTTATCGCTTGTTATTCCTTTTATGAAAGTAGAGTCATTCTTTTGCAAAACAATAACACTAGCCGAAGGTAAAGGCTGTCGTTTATTACTCCCAGGCTCCAACGTCTGCACTCTGCCTTTGACAGTTCTTGTTTGTTGAGCATATAATACAGTATGTATGCAAAGTAACAGCAAAAGTAGTCCACATAGTCTACAAGTTTTCATGTCAATAGCAGTATAAGTCTATATTCTAATTTGAGTCAAAATTGTGGAGGTAAAATTAAGGAGTTTTCTTGAAAATATACTACTTTATTTATTTAATTAAAACTAATTACATTCCAATCACATAAGGTCACAGTATAATCCCAAAAAAGACTTTCCCATCAATCAAAAAACAGACTCTTTTTAAAAGGACATTTTTTGATTGAATGAGAAAGTCCTCATCAATAAAAATGATAGATTATAGAGTTAAATCTATCACTTAAAATTCTCCGTAAAGAAAACTCCTGCCGGAAAACTATTCTTATTTCTAATGTCAGCCTGTAAAGCTGGTGTTTTAGTAAAATCAAATATGGCAATATCATTTATTTTGTACTCTGAAAATCCCTTTAAAGTCGCAAAATAAACCTCTCCACTTACCGGATCAACACCTAAGCTATTGTAATATGTTCCGGCATCTTCTACATAATCTTTGATATTAGCAACTTTTTCCGTCTTATTTTGAGAGAAAATATGTCGATACAGATTAAAGCCTGCATTACTGAAATAAACAATATCATCTTTCGCAGAAAAAGCAGGAGCAACACCCCAACCGGCGCCAATACTAACATCTAAAGCATGAGACTCAACCGTATAATCAAGAGGATTAACTTTATTAATACTTGCCGGATTTGTACATGATACCCATAAGTTTTCATCATATGCCTTCGCGATACCAGACAAGGCACTTTCAAAAGGAATAGTATGTATAACTGTTCCATTCTGAATAACAAAAAGCTTCTTACTACCCATCACAAAAACTTTTTCTCCAACCACAGCCATACGATTTTTCAAGGCTCCGCCAGTACCCTCGACAAAAGTCAAAGCATCTGTAGAAGTATTTAGCATATAGACACCTTTATTATCACGAATATAAAGAGCCTCTTTTATTACCGCTAAATTAGTAGGCCAAGACAAAGTAGCATTATCATAAATTCTTTCTTTCTCTAAATTATCCGCATTAGCAATAGTCAGTAATCCCTCGCCACCATTCTTTGCTCCATTTTGAGAAAGTACATAAATTTTACTATCACTAATGAACAAATCCTGGCAGACATTACCGAGTAAAGTTTGATTTACCCGATAGTATGCACTATCCATCGCTGTTCCTTTTGAATCCACAAAGGTCAAAGTTCCGGTTTCATTACTCATATTTCCTTCATTCAAAATAAAAGTTCCTTTTCCAAACCGACCTTCTACCTTGGCAGTTATATTCGTTTGAAGAGTTTCTCCATTGCCATCCGACACAGTCAACCCTATAACATACTCTCCAGTCTTAGGTTGTGAAAACTTATATGTTGAAGCGGTTGAGACTTCTTTCCCATCTACTGTCCATGAATACTCCATCGTTCCGGACAGATTTTCAGCCCGGGCATCCAGATACAAGGTATCTAATTGCGCTATCACATTACTTCCCGACTTATTTCCGATTAACACAGACGAACTCAAATTATCTTCATCATCACACGCTGTAAAAACAAATCCCAAGGCAACAGTTGCCAATACTAAAAACTTTCTCATTCTTTCTTCTATTTTCAATTATTTCTTAGCTTATTTGCGAGTATCAATATCAACTCCTAAAACATGTAAATCCTCAACCCCTGATATTTCAGTAGAACATTCACCCAGCCAACCGTTTTCCTGATTGACACCAGTATATATCTTTATGAAATCGACTCCTGGCAGGTGTACTTTTTGACCTTTCGAATTTACTGCCCAATCTATATCAATAGCAGATTCATCCTTACTATTCAATTCATTATCAGCATAACCATATCGGAATTTATACAAAACAAAATAACTTCCTTGTCCACTCTCATCAACAGCATTTTGAGGCAAACAAGTTCCCTTAAATGTTACTTTATCTTCCTTTATCCATTCCGGGTAATAGCATTGATTATGAAATGTATTCTTCACTTTATATCCAGATTTTCCCTGGTTATCTTCCCAGCGAATATACATTTCTCTTTCTTCCGCAGTTGTCGGTTCTTTTTCCGGCCGATAGTAAGTAATTTCATAATTTCGATAAGTCTTCACATCATTCCCGGCAGCGACAGCCTTATCATACCATAATTCTAATGTAGCATCTTCATGAGCACTACCAGCAATTTCATACCATTCATCATCATCCGGTCTCCCATTCTGATTTTTATCATAAGCCACCATGATAACTCCCGGTTCACAACTTCCTCCTTCTGGCGCGCCAGAGTCTGGATTAGCCGCAGAATAAAAAGCATTGCCAAGTACCCGAAAATCACGTTTCCCAGTAACATTGGTTATCGTATGGTCAAAACCGACTACAACATATCCTCCGAATCCCCCTAACGAAATCATCCCTTTTTTATTATTGCCAATGGCTGCCAATACTTTTTCATTCATAGCCTCCTGTGTATCACCTTCTTTATATACCGGCAATGTATTAGTAAATTGTCCGACAGCCGGAACAAAATCAAAAACTTTAGTAACATAAGCTGTCGCTCCTTCAGGAGCTGGTTCTATATTTTCAAAAGTTACTGTAACCGTAAAGAGATAATCAAAACGACTCTCTCCCTGTGACACACGTAATGTCAATTCGTATTCTCCCACCTCTTCAAACATATACTCCAAGCCTTTCGTCTGAGCAATTTCAGTACCATCCAACAACCACACATAAGAGATTCCTTCGTCTGATTCACTTTCAACCTGCACTTTTAGTAGTTGATCTATCACAACCGCAAAACCACCCTCCGGTTGTGATACACGAATATCCTCCTTCTTTAGTTGATAAGCCGCCGGAGTATCTTCTTCATCACTACACCCTGTAAATGCAGTTCCCCAAAATAAAGAAACTGCAATGACTAATGTTAGTCTTAAAATCTTTTTGTCCATTTTTTATTGAATATCAGTTAGTTATTGAAATATTTTTGTTGTAAAAGCAAAATGAGCCGGTATATCGCCTGCCCTGACTTTCCATCTTTTCTTTCCTTCAGGACTAAAACAATAGAGATAACCAGGCACAACATAACTTTTTGCATCTGTTACAAATATTTCTTTCGTCTCCGGGTTCACAGTCACCCCATACGGAATTGCTATTTCCGCCTCTGTTCCATCGGTTATAAAATTGCGAGAGACCATTTTATTTTGTTTCACGTCATAGAGAGCATAAGTAATTGTATTACTTTCTGTAACGTAACTCCATTCTACACTAGTCATGTAAATAGAGTCCCCACTTAAACACATTTCACTCGCGGCAATACCCAAGCTTCCTGTCACACGATCCGTTTGAGTATCTATAACAAAGACATTTGATCCGGTTCCATAATAATCCCCTCGCGAGCTAACATATATACGTCCATAACGATCCAACTTCATATGGTGAAGATTAATAGCTACATCAATTGTTTTAATAACCTGAAAAGTCTTCAAATCAATAACCGATACAGTCCGGTCATAATCAGGGAAACGATATCCGCCAGAATTGGCAACATAAAGTTTTCCATCCTTTATCACCATCTCTTCCGGTTGATAACCGACTACCACTTCACGGGTGATAGCTAAATTTGTCGTATCCACTTCAACCACTTTTCCCGGACGCGCATTGGGATCTATCCCAACAGGCCCCGCGTACGAACTGACATACGCCTTTCCATTACTAAAAGTGATATAACGGCAATTAACCACATCTATTTGCCCCAAATGTTGTGCAGTTTCCACATCCATCACCTCTATAAAATTGGAACAATTGATTACAGCATACAACTTGTCTCCATAAATCTGCAAATCATTTCCAACATCTCCCAGCTCCTTCACTACAGATGGATTCCGTTCAGCATAAATATTACGATGATACTTACCGGTAGTACTGTCATAAAAATCAAGTGTACACTTATTACTACCCATATTTCCTTCATTGAGAAGATACATTCCTTTTATATGAACACCCCCTAAAGGATCCTTACCGACTTCTATCCCATCAGACGGTAAAACCGGAAGCTCCCCCCGACAAGCCAGCAAACAGCAACTTGCTAATATTCCAAACAAGATGCGTGAAAAAATATTATTCACAATCATATAGTTAAGTTTAAAATGAATTTAAAGTTAGTTCCTGGCATCGGATAAGCCCTCACCACTTCATATTGTTGATTTAAAATATTATTGACTTCCAAAGCCAACTTGAAATCCTTCTTTTTCCAATTGAATTTCTTTGCCAGAGACAAGTCACTTGTATACCAGGGAAGATAATAATTATGCGGAGTATTGGCCGAAATACCATAGCGCTCACCTATATATATAAAACTATAGTTTAGTTCCCATGATTTATATTCAGCATTTAGTATAGCCGAGCCACTATGCCAAGGTATATACGATATTTGTCCTCCATATGTATCCTCATCCAACTTATCAGTAAAATCCTGTGCTTTCTGATAAGTATATGATAAGCGGCTGTCAAAGGTCCAATTATCACCTAATTTCCAGGCTCCTTGTAAAACAACATCCACTCCTTTAATTTCAACAAGCCCCAAATTAATCATTGTCCAACGAAAGAAATTATTGGTAGGAGTAGCTATTATTTTATTTTCCACTTCATTATAATATGCATCCAACTGAACATTCAAGGCTTGCAACCATGTTCCGGTAAATAACTTCTGATAAGTGAATCCAATATTATACTGATTTGTATATTCTGGTTTTAATTTGATATTTCCTATGAATGTATAATACAAATCATTTAAAGTCGGCATACGAAATATCCGCTTATAAAAGGCACGCAAATTAAAATCAATATTCTTGAAAGGTTTATAGGAAGCGATGGCAGTAGGAGTAAATTCCATTTTATTCCCAGCTGAAGTAGTATCCGAAGCAACGTTCTCATGCACGAAAGTTCCCAAGACACTGGCCTGAAACTTAAAACGATCAAAGTGTAAAGAGGTAGCCGCCGCCACCAACGTCGTATTTCGCCGTGGATAAGGGAAATCAGTCAGATTGGCATTCAACTTATTCCACTGGTAGTCCACTGAAAGATTTATATCCCAAAAAGGAAGAACAGTGACTCTATTAGCCATTGACAAGTAAACCTCCTGTTGACGATATGTATTATTTACATACATAGTAGCCTCCTCTTTTCTGGGATCTGCCAAATAGTGTAAATAATCATATGCATATTTGGTATTCAACAACAGACTATATGCTTCACCAAAATCTTTCTTGAAAGAAGACTGAAGAAAGAAATTGGTATCCCATTGGCGATCTTCATGTGAAAAACGATTCCGCACAACAGCACCGGGATACCCACGTTCTGAATTATAAAAATAAGCTTTTGTGCGCCAGTAACCGCCTTTTATTTTACCATATAAACCACCTTCCGTGCGTAAAGCATTCACATCGCCATTACGGCGGACTGCCGTAGTATCGTATCCCCCAGCTACTGCATAAGTAAATTTATACTTTCCGGTGGTATACATATATTCAGTACTAAGTGACGCACTTACATTCTCACTTAGTTTCTGTTCCCAAAGTAGAGATGGATTGACAACGCCAAAGGAACCTGTTTTAAAAGCAGCTTTTACATGATAAGCCTTATTCGCCTGAAAAACAGGCGTTCTCGACTGAAGATAAATAGAACCGGCAGAACCGAAATCTTTCGCCGGCTGGAAAATAGCACTTTTCTGCCCATTATATAAAGTAACGGCCTCCATATTATCCAAAGAAAAGCGTCCCAAATCAATCACTCCATTCTGTGCATTCCCCAATTCAATGCCATCATAGAACACTCCGACATGATTCGTCCCCATACTTCGGATATTTACGGTCTTCAATCCTCCTATTCCACCGTAATCCTTTATTTGCACTCCCGAAAAATAGCGTATGGCATCTGCAACCGAATGTACGGCTAATTTTTCTAACTTATCACCAGATAAAGACTGTACCGGAATCACTTCCTTATTAATTTTAGCAGTAATTACTACTTCATGAAGATGGTGTAAGCTATCCAGTTTACTTTGTGCTGATAGTAATAAAAACATGCTCGAAAAGCATCCTATCCAAAATACTCTAAAATGAATCTGCCTGAACATAATCCTCCTGTTTATTAATTTAAATAATAAACTTTCATAAGGTTACAGCAAGGATGCAATTTTCTACATACTCAAACCAATATACGTACTTCTCCCCCGTATAATGGTACATTCAAAAAGGCATATTTCTCCTTTCTGAAACTTCACATCAGCAATTAAAGATGTATTTTGAATTAAAAACTGCACTCTTCAAACTCTAATCCCGGAAAGTTTCAAGAATTCAATTTTGGCAGGTCTTCTGACTTACTCCATTTTCCTAACGCCCTTCCCATCTCTCCAAAGCGAGACAGTGGATTTGAGTATTGTAGGAAAACTTCTGGCGGAGCTTACAGCAGCGGGTCTGTTCAGGATTTACACCTGATTCCCTTTTCACCATTCCTGTCTCTTATACA
>ERZ1504920.529-NODE-529-length-10267-cov-6.686545_pt1 | contig 10267 bp, 10 predicted proteins | sample MGYA00574607_ERZ1504920 | MGnify/ENA primary metagenome ERZ1504920 (study PRJEB39906, sample SAMEA3182078) | gut metagenome | biome: human; feature: gut; material: Stool; isolation source: human stools | place: Canada | collected 2012-11-20 ...
GGGAAAACCTTCCTGTTACTTTCAAGCTCGGGGAAGAAGACAACCCGACGTTTTACGAGTTTGCAAGTATGCAACAACTACAAGAGTTTTACACCGGTGCCGTGAAACATATACAGGAGACACAAAAGGAAGGCTGGGCACTTAAAAAGGCGATAGACTGGAGCGTTTATACGTTGGAGTAGAAAAAGTGAAGGGGGAAGCGGGAAACACGTTTCCCCTTCACTCTTTTAGTTATAACATATCATCAAAGGCGTGTATTCCCGCTTCGCGTTCATCTTCCAGAGCATGTGCGTAAACCATTGTCATAGTTATAGAACTATGTCCCAAAAGGTGGGATAGCGTTACGATATCATGTGTTTTCTTATAATACAAGGTAGCGAATGTATGCCGGCCGGTTTTTGAACTGATATCCTTTGTTATTCCTACTTTACCGGCTATAGTTTTCAGTACCCGGTTTATATCCTGATCCGTGGGAAGGTTCATAAACAGGTTGCCTTTTGTACGTCCGGCCCGATAATATTCATAGATATAACGTGCCGGGTCCGATAAAGGTACAGTTACCGGTATTTTGGTCTTGCCTCGTGTGTAGTGTAGTTCATTCCCTATGAACTGGTTTATCTGCAATGCTTTTGCATCGCCTATATGCAAAGAAGTAAAACAAAGAAACAGAAAAAAACGGAGTACGTTCTGGGTACATTCTTCCAAGCGGCCGGACCGGTACAAAGCGGTCAGGCGGAGGAGTTCTTCTTCCGTCAGGTATATAACTTCACTTTTGGGGCGACGTATCTTTATGGCCGCGAACGGGTCCTGGTCCATATAACCGCCACGTATGGCGGCACCTACATATATTTTGATAGTAGCCATGTTACGCCATGCCGTAGAATCCATGTTACCTATTTTGCGAAGATATGCAAAGAAAGACAGGAGAAATTCATGGGTAATCTCTGAAAATACAAGGCCGGGGGCGAATGTTTCCAGTTTCTTGATGATAGAAACGTGATGTTTCCAGGTACCGAAAGAAATTGTTTTGCTAATTTGTTTGAGGTAAACCCGTGCAAAATCAAAGAAAGTACCAAAATCGGAAGGATTGTTATACTGGCGGAAGAAACTTTCTTTTGTCAGCGTCTCATTTTTAAGACGGGCACGAACAAATATGTCGCTTACACGTGACCGGATGTTTGAGATGATTAAATTTTTGTCTTTACTCTCTTTGTCCCGGCCTTTTATCACTTCGTTTTGCTCGTCCCATTCTTTGGACGTGACACTTAACCTTACCGCGATCCTTATTTTCTCACGGTTGATATAAAATTCCACATACAGGGGGAGCCGGTCGGTTTTGCCTTTTTTGCCTTGTCTTACAACTCTTATTGCCGTCATTTTTATATGCCTATTTTATGCCTGTAGAGGGGATATGCCTACAAATATGCCTACACAGGCAGGTTATTAAAAGTTAAACGGGGCGAAAGTAAAACGTTTAATATCAGCTATTTAAAAGAAAAATCCGATAACATTTAACTGTTACCGGATGCTAATAGTGATTCCGAAGCGATTCGAACGCTTGACCCACGCCTTAGAAGGGCGTTGCTCTATCCAGCTGAGCTACGGAACCAGCCTTATTTGCGGATGCAAAGGTAGTGCTTTTTATGAAAATTCAAAAACTTTCCGGCACTTTTTTATTCATGTTTTTCTTTATGGCTATGAATCAGTAATTTATAAAAGAGAAATATTTTGTTTAGTTATATGGTTTGGGATGAATAAATAGGAAAACGTCATTTTTACGAAGAATAACGAAAGTTATATAGGTTTCAAAAAGGTCAAAAAAATAAAATACGGTTGTGTTTTTCTATTATAACTTCTACTTTTGGACGATAAACAACTAAAAAACACATAAAGTTATGAAGAAATTGATTTTTTTATTTGCATTTTGTATTGTAGTGACTAATGTTTTTGCACAAACCGCCCCAGAGCAATTGAAAAAAGAAGGAAATGATGCATTTAATGCTAAAAATTATCCAGTAGCGTATGCGAAGTTCAGCGAATATCTGAAACAGACTAATAATCAAGATTCTGCAACAGCTTACTATTGTGGTATAGCAGCAGACGAAGTGAAAAAGTATGCGGAAGCCGTGACCTTTTTCGATATTGCTATTCAGAAAAAATTTAATATAGGAAATGCGTATGCTCGTAAAGCTTTGGCTTTAGATGCACAAAAGAAGACTGCTGAATATGTAGCTACATTAGAAGAAGGGCTGAAAGTCGATCCTAAGAATAAGACAATGGTGAAGAATTATGGTCTTCATTATCTAAAAGCAGGACTTGCAGCACAGAAAGCTGGAAAAGCAGAAGAAGCAGAAGATTGTTTCAAGAAAGTAATTCCGTTGGATCACAAACAGTATAAAACAAATGCATTGTACAGTTTAGGAGTTTTGTGTTATAATGACGGAGCTAATATCCTGAAGAAAGCTGCTCCTTTGGCAAATTCAGACGCAGACAAATATGCTGCAGAAAAAGCAAAAGCGGATGGAAGATTTAAAGAAGCATTAGACTATTTGGAAGAGGCTGCTAAGATCTCTCCGGAAAATGAAAATGTGAAAAAGATGCTTCCTCAAGTGAAAGCTGTTATGAAGTAATTTGACCGATCTTATAAATGATAAAGGGTTGCCGGTATGATACGTCGGGCAACCCTTTTTTATTACTATCTTTTTCTAATCTATACTTTTTGTGTACATTTGCCGTTCTTAAACGCTGAAGTATTTTATGCACTTATATAATAAGGAACAGGCCATCAAACGGATGAATCAGTTTGGACAACACCATCGTCCTTTTGTTTTTATTATCAATTATCTGCAGGATGCATCTTATATAGAAGAGGTTGCTGCTGTTGATTCTACTGAACTTTTGTATAATTTGAATGGATTTACCAATCAGGCTACGTCAACTGAAAAGTATACACCTTCTTTTTCTGCTAAACCAGCGAACTCTATCCATTGGCAGCCTTCTGCAGAATCTTTCTATTCCTATCAACGCTCGTTTAATATTGTCCGACAGAATATCTTGGCTGGAAATAGTTTTCTCACAAATCTGACTTGTCGCACTCCGGTAGATACCAATCTCACTCTGAAAGATATTTATTATCACTCTAAAGCGATTTATAAGCTATGGGTTAAAGACACTTTTACTGTTTTTTCTCCAGAAATATTTGTGAGAATTCATCAGGGAAAAATTAGCTCATACCCGATGAAAGGGACTATTGACGCTTCCATTCCTTCTGCTGCCCAATTATTGATGAACGATCCTAAAGAGGCGGCAGAACACGCTACTATCGTAGACTTGATTCGTAATGATTTAAGCATGGTTGCCAATCAAGTGTCCGTTTCCCGGTATCGGTATATCGATACATTGCAGACTAATCAGGGAGCGATTCTTCAGACAAGCTCTGAAATTCAAGGCGTATTGCCGGAAAACTATCCGGAACATTTGGGAGAACTTATTTTCCGACTTTTGCCAGCCGGTTCCATTACCGGTGCCCCCAAGAAAAAAACGATGCAGATTATTCGGGAAGCTGAAACTTACGACAGAGGATTTTATACAGGAATTATGGGCTATTCGGATGGGATTAATTTGGATAGTGCCGTTATGATACGTTTTGTAGAACAGGAAGGAGAAAAAATGTATTTTAAAAGTGGAGGTGGAATAACCTGTCAGAGCGATGCGGAAAGTGAGTATAACGAAATGAAACAAAAAGTATATGTACCCATTTATTGAGACTATCCGGATAGAGGATGGACAGATTTATAATCTTGATTATCACACAGAGCGTTTCAATAGAACCCGTTCAGTCTTTTGGAAAGATACTGTTCCGCTTGATTTGCGTGAGTATATATCGCCACCAGTTTTAAACGGGATTCATAAATGCCGGATTGTGTATGGAAAAGAAGTAGAAGAAGTCACGTATGCTCCTTATCAGATGCGGAAAGTGTCCTCTTTGCATCTGATAGAATCCGATACCATTAATTACACTTACAAAAGCACACATCGGGAAGAACTGAACGCTTTGTATGCCCAAAGAGGAATGGCAGATGATATTTTAATCGTGAAAGACGGCTATCTGACAGATACTTCTATTGCCAATATCGCCCTCTACGATGGGTACACATGGTTTACTCCGGCTCATCCGTTACTCCGGGGAACGAAACGGGCGGAACTTCTGAATAAGCAATTCATTGTTGAGAAAGACATTGCGCAAGTGCATTTAAACGACTATTCACATATCATGTTATTCAACGCCATGATTGACTGGGAACGTATTGTATTGCCTATAAATGAGGAACATTTCATTCTATAAACGATAATTAACTGAAATATACAGAGTATTGCTGAACAAATGTCACTTTTGTACTGTTATATTTATGTGTTTTTCATAGTATTAGATATAAGATTAATTAAAGAGATTGTACTCCACTTGTGAAAGCTAAAGTACGTCAGAGACAGAAGAGTCTGTTTTTTTGATAAATGTGTTAAAGCATCGGTTTTACCAGGCCGATGCTTTTTTTATGTCCTTTTACCCCCTTTTGTAGTTTATATGAAATAAAATTTGTACGTTTGTAGAGTAATAATAGAAAATGATAAAGATGAACATACCCGTTATCTTTCAGTTTTTAAAAGATCTTTCCGCGAATAATAATCGTGAGTGGTTTAATGAGCACAAGGCAGAATATGAAACAGCCCGTGCCGAGTTCGACAACTTTTTGGCAACAGTGATTGCCCGTATTTCCCTGTTTGATGAAACTATCCGGGGAATTCAACCCAAAGACTGTACTTATCGCATTTACCGGGATACCCGCTTCTCTGCGGATAAAACACCTTATAAAATACATTTCGGCGGCTATATCAATGCCAAAGGAAAGAAATCCGACCATTGTGGATATTATGTCCACTTGCAGCCGGATGGTTCGATGCTTGCTGGAGGAAGCTTGTGTCTGCCTTCCAATATCCTGAAAGCAGTGCGTCAGTCTATTTATGACAATATCGAAGAATTTGTTGCGATTGTAGAAGATCCGGAGTTTAAGAAATACTTTCCGGTGATAGGGGAGGATTTTCTGAAAACAGCTCCGAAAGGCTTCCCGAAAGATTTCAAGTATGTCGATTATTTGAAATGTAAAGAATATGTTTGCTCTTATAATGTTCCCGATGATTTCTTTACCCGACCGGATATGTTGGAACAGATAGACAAAGTGTTTCGGCAATTCAAACGGTTTGCCGATTTTATAAATTATACGATTGATGATTTTGAATAAATAATGCCTGGAATATAAACTTTAAAATTTAACTTAATATGGTAGTAGATACTTTAGAAAATCTGGAGAAATATGCGTCTTTAAATCCTTTGTTTGCACAAGCCATTGACTTCTTGAAGTCTCATGACCTCCAAGCCATGGAAATTGGTAAGACAGAACTGAAAGGGAAAGATCTGTTCGTGAATATCGCACAAACCAAGCCTAAAACAAAAGAGGAAGCCAAACTGGAAACTCATAACGAATTTATTGACATTCAAATCCCGTTGTCGGGAACAGAAATTATGGGGTATACCGCTGCTAAAGATTGTGCTCCGGCAGATGCACCTTATAACGCAGAAAAAGACATTACTTTCTTTGAAGGATTGGCAGAAACATACGTTGCCGTAAAACCGGGAATGTTTGCTATCTTCTTCCCGCAAGACGGTCATGCTCCGGGCATCACTCCGGATGGTGTGAAAAAAGTAATCGTAAAAGTAAAAGCATAATCCTAATTCAATTCTGATATGGAAAAGACACTTAATCTCATAAAAAATGATCCCTGGCTGGAACCTTTTGCCGGTGCTATCACCGGGCGTCATCAGCATGTATTAGACAAGGAAGCTGAATTGACGAATAAAGGCAAACAAACCCTTTCAGATTTTGCATCGGGGTATCTTTATTTTGGATTGCATCGCACCGATAAGGGATGGACTTTCCGTGAATGGGCGCCCAATGCTACTCATATTTATATGGTGGGTACATTTAATAATTGGGAGGAAAAAGCAGCCTATAAGCTGAAAAAACTAAAGAATGGCAATTGGGAAATTAACCTGCCGGCGGATGCCATTCATCATGGCGATCTCTACAAATTGAATGTATATTGGGAAGGTGGACAAGGCGAGCGTATTCCTGCATGGGCTACCCGTGTGGTGCAGGATGAACAGACCAAGATATTCAGTGCGCAAGTCTGGGCTCCGGAGAAACCCTATAAATTCAAAAAGAAAACATTTAAGCCCGACACGAATCCACTGTTGATTTATGAATGTCATATCGGAATGGCACAACGGGAGGAAAAAGTGGGCACTTATAACGAATTCCGCGAGAAAATACTTCCCCGTATTGCTGAAGAAGGGTATAATTGTATCCAGATTATGGCCATTCAGGAACATCCTTATTATGGAAGTTTCGGCTATCATGTATCCAGCTTTTTTGCTGCCTCTTCCCGTTTTGGTACTCCCGACGAATTGAAAGCATTAATTGATGCCGCTCATGAGATGGGAATTGCTGTGATTATGGACATTGTTCATTCACATGCAGTGAAGAATGAAGTAGAAGGATTAGGAAACTTTGCCGGTGATCCGAATCAGTATTTCTATCCGGGCGTTCGTCGCGAACATCCGGCTTGGGATTCTCTATGCTTCGATTATGGTAAGAACGAAGTGATTCACTTCCTGTTGTCTAACTGCAAGTACTGGCTGGAAGAATATAAATTTGACGGCTTCCGTTTTGACGGAGTCACTTCTATGCTATATTATAGTCACGGTTTGGGTGAAGCCTTCTGTAACTATGGAGATTATTTCAACGGTCATCAGGATGATAATGCGATTTGTTACCTGACATTGGCTAATGAAGTGATTCATCAGGTAAATCCGAAAGCGATAACCATTGCGGAAGAAGTTTCCGGTATGCCGGGGCTGGCTGCAAAAATAGAAGATGGCGGTTACGGCTTCGATTATCGTATGGCCATGAACATTCCGGACTATTGGATCAAGACAATCAAAGAAAAGATTGATGAAGACTGGAAACCTTCCAGCATGTTCTGGGAAGTAACCAACCGTCGTCAGGATGAAAAGACCATTTCGTATGCAGAAAGCCATGACCAGGCATTAGTGGGAGACAAGACAATTATCTTCCGTTTGATTGATGCTGATATGTACTGGCATATGCAAAAAGGAGATGAAAATTATGTTGTCAATCGTGGTATCGCTTTGCACAAGATGATTCGTTTATTGACCTCTTCAACCATCAACGGGGGGTATCTGAACTTTATGGGAAATGAATTCGGGCATCCCGAATGGATTGACTTCCCACGTGAAGGTAACGGATGGTCATGTAAATATGCCCGGCGCCAATGGAATTTGGTAGACAACAAGAATCTGACCTATCATTATATGGGTGATTTTGATAAGGATATGCTGAAAGTTCTCAAGAGCGTGAAAGACTTCCAGGCAACACCTGTTCAGGAAATATGGCATAATGATGGCGATCAGGTATTGGCATACGGACGTAAAGACCTTATATTTGTCTTTAACTTTAATCCGAAACAGTCATTTACCGATTATGGATTCCTGGTAACTCCGGGAGCCTATGAAGTAATATTGAATACGGATGACGTTGCATTTGGAGGAAACGGTTTGGCAGATGATTCTGTAGTGCATTTCACTATTGCCGACCCGCTGTACAGTAAGGAGAAGAAAGAGTGGCTGAAACTCTACATTCCTGCCCGTACCGCTGTAGTGCTTAGAAAGAAGAAATAATTTTATCTTTAAAATAAGAAAGTCCCCGCAAATATCATTGTATATCTGCGGGGGCTTTCTTATTTATATTGCGCATTAAATGATTTAATTCTAGTTTACCAAAAAGGTACTTGGTCCGAGAATATCATACATATCACTCACGTTGCGTGTTTTCAGTAATACTCCTTGTGGAGTATAGAATAACTGATATTTAATGTCAACGTTATCTTGTCCTACTTTAATTACAATAATAGCCTGCCATTTGGGAAACTCTACCATTGTCACATTATCTACCACCCAATTTGCATATGCCCCGGATACAAAAGCATTATAGACTGCCGGTGACAGACGATCAAGGCTAACAAGATCAGTCTGCGTCATCACCCATTGCCCTCGGACGTTAAACCACACATTTTTAGTAAATCCGTTCATTACAAAATTGGCACAATAATACCCGTCATCTTGTGACCAGGCGATGCTATTTGCTTTGGGATACATTTTTTTGAAGGTTGCCTGTACATTGCCGGGAGGGGTATCTCCAAAGACAGATGTAGATAATAGCAAAAACAGCGTGATTGCACAAATCATAAATTTCTTCATAAGCTTTGAGTTTAGAGGATTAGTTATCTAACTAAACAGCCTTTGAGAATATTTGTTTGGGCAACATACATAAAATAATCCTCCGGGCATTTCTAGATGAAGTGCCCGGAGGGTAAGGGGTATGCGGTTCTTAGTCTTTTTACTTAAAAAGTAATTTTTAAAATTTTTCCGTTATAACCTCCGACCGAAACATCTGTCGGTTTATAAGGTAATAAGCAGATTTCTTCTTTAGCGCCAGTCATCAAATCGATAGCCTGATAAGATTCCATTTGAGGAATCTGTAAAAAGTCGAAGGCATGTGAAGGCACGTTGATGGCAACATCTACCAGTTGACTGTCGAAATTGATAACGAAAAACAGAATCTCGTTTTTATATTTCCGCATAAAAGTATATTGCTTCTGCTCATTGAAACGCCATCCGTTTATATTGGCATACATTAAGTCAAAGAATACCCCCTTTTTGATTGCCTGCTCTTCGTTGCAAAGCGTCAGTACTTTTTGATAGATAGAGTAGAGGTGCTTATGCTCTTCAGTAAGCATTTTCCCGTCAAACTTTCCTCCGTTTCGCCAACGACGTATAGTATCTACACTCCAATAATCAAATATAGTAGTCCGTCCGTCTCTTCCGCTGAATCCTTCGCTATCCATGCCCAGCTCTCCGAACTCCTGACCAAAATAGATCATCATAGGATTGGTGTTCATGCAAGCAGAAACGATTAGTGCGGGAATCCCTTTACGCGGATTACCGGCAAAGAAATCAGACGCGATACGTTGCTCATCGTGGTTCTCCAGGAAGTTGAGCATTTTTTTCTCTATTCCATTCAGGCTTTGCCAGCAATGAGTGATTGCGGCGGCAGATTCATATCCGCAGGCTACGTTCCGCAGCGTATCATACAGTCCTACCTTATCATATAGATAGTCAAACTTGCCACGGAACAGATAATTACGATATTCACTGGGATTATAGACTTCTGCGATGAAAAGTATTTCAGGATAAACCTCTTTTACTTGAGGAATAACCCATTCCCAAAATTCAACGGGAACCATTTCTGCCATGTCACAACGGAAACCGTCAATGTTCTTTGATGCCCAGAAAAGAAGAATGTCCAGCATCTTTATCCAAGTGTCCGGAGTCGGGGAGAAGTGGCAGGTACCGCCATTCTGATAATCCACTCCATAATTTAATTTCACCGTTTCATACCAGTCGGTGATATTGGGCGTAGCGTCAAAACGATTGTTACCGGTAGCTTTAGCCGGAAATTCCCGGTAAGGCTCTGCTGCGCCGTTTTTCATATCGAACTGGGCACGAAGTTCCGCTTGCGGAATATAATAGAAATTATTGTATGGACTGAAAGATTGACTGGGGTCATCGTTAGCCCCCAATTCCGTCGTACCGTCGGGCTGTGCGTCCGAATGGTATTGGCGTGCTACGTGATTAGGTACAAAATCTATAATCACTTTCAGACCTGCGCGATGTGTACGGTGTACCAGGTTCTCAAATTCTTTCATACGTCCTTGTACGTCGTTGGCCAAGTCAGGATCTACATCATAATAATCTTTGATGGCATAGGGAGAGCCAGCTTTTCCTTTCACAATGGCAGGGTGGTCCGGACTGATGTTATAACGGCGATAATCCGTTTGAGTGGCATGTTCGATGATGCCTGTATACCATATATGCGTAGTACCTAGCTTTTTGATTTCACCAAGTGCTTTGAGCGTGAAATCAGCCATTTTCCCACAGCCGTTGGTGGCAATGTCTCCATTGTAGACGCAGTGGTTGTTGTTATTTCCAAACAGGCGGGTGAACACTTGATAGATAATTATTTTATTTTCGTCATTCATATAGAGTAGATTATTAATATTCGTATTCATTCTT
>ERZ1504920.530-NODE-530-length-10266-cov-7.757614_pt1 | contig 10266 bp, 10 predicted proteins | sample MGYA00574607_ERZ1504920 | MGnify/ENA primary metagenome ERZ1504920 (study PRJEB39906, sample SAMEA3182078) | gut metagenome | biome: human; feature: gut; material: Stool; isolation source: human stools | place: Canada | collected 2012-11-20 ...
TCACGAGCAACCAATCTTTTGTTAACCTTAAATCTAATACTTATGAAAAAAACACAGTACAAAGGTACCATATTTCAGATAAATAGCAAATTTCAGAGTCCAAACTGACGATATTATAACAGGGTTTAATACTCCGCGGAGCGTATTAACATTTCAGACTTCACACGTTAACATTTAACATATTCATTCACATAAGTTGCTTCCCGGATAAGTAAGAATAGAAAAAGGGCCAATCATGGAAACTAGATTGTTTTTTCGTAACTTTGAGCTATGATAATCAGTGCCAGCCGCCGGACAGATATTCCGAGGTAGATTGTTGGATAAGCAATATTCGTTGTTTTAGTCTTCCTGATCCGCACCTGACTTACAGGCATAAAAAAAGGCTATCTATCCCAGACAGCCAATCTTTTGTTAACCTTAAATCTAATACTATGAAAAACACAGTACAAAGATACGGACTTTTCGGTTATCTCCAAATTTTCGGCCCGATGCAGCGTATCTTATAACATGGTTTAATAGAATCAGAACCGTATTAACAAATAAGCGGCCGGGCATTAACATTTAACAGTTTTCTTAAATAATCAGGGCATAAAACCGGAGGAGATGCAAATGTTTTCCAATCGGACACCTTATCTTATTAAAGAGAGTTTATGAGGTCTAACAAATTCCTCTGTCATCTGTTTCTAATAGAAGGTAACTATCAAATTCCCAATATATGAACAGATTCGAAAATAAAGTAGTTGTCATCACCGGTGCTGCCGGTGGTATTGGCGAAGCAACCACACGCCGCATTGTCTCCGAAGGGGGCAAAGTAGTCATTGCTGACCATTCTGAAAAAAAGGCGGAACAGCTTGCCAACGAACTTACTCATGCAGGGGCCGACGTGCGCCATGTCTATTTTTCCGCCACCGAACTCCAGAGTTGTAAAGAACTGATTGATTTTTCTATGAATGAATATCAACGAATAGATGTACTGATTAATAATGTAGGAGGAACCGATCCCAAACGTGACCTTAACATCGAGAAGCTGGATATCAATTACTTTGACGAGGCATTCCACTTGAATCTCTGCTGTACCATGTACCTTTCTCAACAGGTCATCCCTATCATGACTACCAATGGCGGCGGAAACATTGTCAACGTAGCTTCCATAAGCGGACTTACTGCTGATGCTAACGGTACATTATATGGTGCCAGCAAAGCGGGCGTCATCAACCTGACGAAATACATCGCTACCCAAATGGGAAAGAAAAATATCCGCTGCAATGCCGTAGCCCCGGGGTTGGTACTTACCCCCGCGGCATTGGATAACCTGAATGAAGATGTACGCAACATCTTCCTCGGCCAATGTGCCACTCCTTATTTAGGAGAACCGGAAGACGTCGCAGCTACCATCGCTTTTCTAGCTTCGAACGATGCAAGGTATATCACCGGACAAACAATCGTCGTAGATGGTGGCCTGACTGCTCATAACCCGACAGTAGCGTTATCATAGAAGGATTGCTTAAGTCATTTAAAAACAAAATATAATAGGGAAAGAAATATCTTATTAGTTACAAATAGCAGATTTGTTTCCATATCATATTCTCTCCATAACCCAACCGTTACAAAAAATAATCTCTTTTTCCTTGATGTTACCGATAGGAAACATACCTTTGTGACCAACTAGTAACAAAGGTATAAACGTATGGAAAAAGAGATTATTAAAAACAGGCAGGCTACAGAAATGGCCCTGATTAAAGCCGTCAACGACATCATCGAAGAAAGTGGTTTCGAAGGATTAGGAATCAATGCTGTAGCGGCCAAGGCCAAAGTATCAAAAATGCTTATCTACCGCTATTTCAATTCACTAGACGGACTAATAGCTGCCTATATTCAACAAAACGACTATTGGATCAACTTCGATGAAGAACTACCGGACACGGCTCATTTAGTAGAATTTATCAAGCAAATATTCAAAAGCCAAATCACGCGACTGCGGGAAAGTTATACGTTGAAACGCCTGTATCGCTGGGAACTGACAACCGACAACAAGTTTGTGAAAGAATTACGCAACCAACGCGAAGAGAAAGGTATCTGGCTGGTAGAAGCGGTCAGTAAACTATCAAAGCATCCGAGAAAAGAGACTGCCGCTGTGGCTTCCATTATCACAGCAGCCATCAGCTATCTGACATTACTCGAAGAAAACTGCCCGGTTTATAACGGCCTCAAAATACAGCAGGAAAGCGGCTGGGAAGAATTAGAAGAAGGAATCAATCTATTAGTAGATCTCTGGTTACAAAAATAACTTTAATACAATGAATAAAATGACAATAATGGGAATATGGCTTCTTTCGCTATTTATCAATAGCGGATGCAACCGGGAATTAGTAGAATACGACAGTAATGATCTTAAAATATCTATCGAAAAGGGGGAAGAGTGGATGCATGATTTTCCATTGTTTCTGGGTATCAACAAGAAAAATCCACCCCAGATTGCAATCTGGACAGAAGATATGGAAGAACATTATCTATCCACCATCTATGTGACCCACAAAATAGCCACTCAATCCTGGCAAGCCTCCGGTGGTAACCGCCGAAAGGAAGCCTTGCCACATTGGTGTTACCAAAGAGGAATCCAATATGAAGACGGATTATATCTTCCCACCAAAAAAGAACCGCTGACGGACGGTATCACCGGAGCCACTCCCAAAGGCAGTTTTAATGTGAAGATGTCGCCAACCGGGAAACTGAAAAAGTTCATAGTCAAAATTGAAATCAATCATTCCACAGATTTTAATGACGCATATCCGAAATCGGCTAAAGAAGGAGACGCCAATTATTCCGGCGGAAAGGAAGGGAGCGGACAACCTGCCCTTGTCTATGCAACAGAAGTAGATTTAGCTTCGGGTGAAAAAGAATTTGTAGCCAATTTAATCGGGCATAGCAGTGCGGACGGAAGTAACGGGAATATTACAAAAGATACTTCTTCACTTACAACAGCACTCCATATCGTAAAAAAGATAACGATCTGCACACAATAATCATAGTAAGTATATCTGTGAAATCATTCATATACAAATATCATTATAATACTCTATCACTACATGATTATGAAGAAATTTATATTCACACTCATTTTGTTATCCGGCATCACCATATATGCTGACGGACAGACAGATAACAAACACTTCTCTTACACTACCTATATTGGGACAGGCCTTTCGATGAGTCAACCTTCACGCACGCCTTTCACTTGGCAAATCATAGGGCATTATCACATTAACCAACGGTTGACCATCGGTGCGGGCAGCGGACTTTCCATTTATGAGAAAGCTCTTATCCCGCTATATGCCAATGCGCAGTTTTTCATCATCCGCCCCAGAAAGTTGACTCCGTACTTGGAATGTAACATCGGAGGAGCGTTTTCCACTGCCCAAAAAGCAAACGGAGGGTTCTACCTTTCACCTTGCGCAGGAGCGCAATTAAAAATGAGCAAGAAACTAAAAATGAATCTTGCAGTCGGTTATGAACTCCAAAAGCTGGAACGCGCAAAGGAACATACCGACCCGTATTTCCACACAGAGTTTAAGGAAGAATTGTCACACGGCTCTATCACACTGAAAGTCGGTCTGACTTATTAACCGAAGTTTCACAATGACTTTACCCATGCATTCATTTCGTTAATAGCTTCTAGTGAAGACGGAAGCTCCTGCTTAGTCTGCAAAGCATCAGGACGAAGATCGACGCGCACATACCCCCAGCCGTCTTCGTCGATTTGCAGATAGCCACACTTCCTGTACTCTTCCAGGCAACTGTCAGAGCATCCTCCGTAAAAGTCACATTGAAGTTCATCTTCCGACGTTTTTTTATTGGCAATGAATGAACTTACACCCACCCAGACAAAATCGTCCAAATCAACCTCAAAATAATCCCCTCCTCCCCGATTGAGTGCGGCAACTTCCGCCAAACGTCCTTCGGGAAGCATCTTGTAAACGCGGACATAACATTCTTCCTTATACGGATTTTCATCTACGACAAGGAAAAGACCGGATTTTCCACAGAATAAAGGGGTATCTATACTACGATATTCGTAAACTTCTCCTGTAACATCACTCATCACAAAATAACCCCAGCTCTCAAACCCTGAATAGTGAAAAAAATGCAGACCGTAATCAGACTGATACCCATCATAGTACCATTTTATAAATCCATCTTCATCTTCTTTCGCCGGAGAATTCAGCAGTGCGAGTTCCCCCTTTTTCCAGCGCACGGACAGTTTATTCTGATTGTCTGTATAACGCCCTTTACCAGAATCAAGCTGTTTATTACAACTATCCGCCTTCATATTCGTATATTCAGCAAATTCAAGTTTTTTCACGTCTGCCCCTGTATTGCTATACATACGCAAGGAGATCATTCTTCCACTATGATAGTCATACATACTCTTTTCAATCCGGTTGCCTTCTTCAGAATAAATTTCAGTCATGACACCCGGCACGCCTTTCTCCGAGTACGGATAACTCTCGAAACGACGTAGCCGCCCGCCAGAATAATTCCTTATATCCAGCCGCTTTTGAGTTCCGACCGTCACAATGCTTCGTTTTACAGAATCACACTTATCATCCATGAAGTATATCGGCTCATCGGAATCCTTTTCAAAATATTTTCGTTTCAGAAGATACTTTTTGCCGTTCTCCAATGCATAAATTTCTTGAATGTAATAAAAGGGAGTCCCTTCTGATGCCTGATATTTATACTCATACCAGTCGGGAGCCTCCGCTACCCCGTCAGGGTCATTATAAGCGTATTCCGAATGGCTATAATACCAACATTCGGTCGGTAACACTTCCTGATCGTCAATATAATGATTAACCTGCCATAGATGTCCGTTGGCATGCCATCTCATTTCCTCTCCGTTTAGCTTCCCATCTTTATAGTGTTCAAACCAGTCCGGCTTTCCATCATAATACCATCTCTGACGTACTCCATTAAGTTTACCTCGTGTAGCCTGGTAAAAGATATGGGGATATCCGTTGGAATAATAAGATTGATAAAGTTCACAAATACTGTCAAGAGTGATTATACGACTTGTCATACAATGGGAAGAGATACTGTAATGACGCACCGTATCGTTCTTTATTCCGTCTTTATAAACAACTACCGAATAATAGGGTTCCGACACAAAAGAATCAGTCGAGCGAAAATAAAAGTGCTTATAAGCACCGTTCATCAATGAGTCCTTGTAAAAACAACGTTCCACGCCATCTACTTGTTTCCGGTAAATACTGTCGGAGTCATAGACCTTCAAAGAAGATGCTTCCGGTTCTTTTAGCAATGATTCGGAAAGCGTATCAGGAATAATCCAATCACTTCCTTTATAAAAATCCATAGAGAAAGCTTCGGAAATAGCAGTAGTTTTTTCGCTTAAAGCGTTTTCCTGTGTTTCCTGATTCGTGGAAGAAGATTGCGAAGTTCCTCCGGTTTTTCCGCCACATGATAACAACAGTAATACGCAGCTATATACCAAAGCGTTTTTCATACCAAATATCTTTTATTTAATACATAATTACGGCAAAATTAATGATAATATCAGATAATCAGGTATAAATCGATCCCAAAAATGGAATAATTATCTGTCAGCAGGCTATTATTTCGTTCAACAAATACTAACTTTACAACGTTATTAATAGAAAAGAACGAACGTCATGATTGTTAAAACACTACTAGATACAGACCTCTATAAGTTTACCACCTCGTACGCTTATATCAAACTGTTCCCCTATGCAATGGGTACTTTTAGTTTCAATGACCGGAACGAAACAAAGTATACCGAAGCTTTTCTGGAAACACTCAAGGCAGAGATCAAGAATCTTAGTCAGTTGAGATTCACGGAAGAGGAGTTGGAATACATGACGAAGAATTGCAGATTTCTCCCGAGAGTCTACTGGGAGTGGTTGTCTTCTTTTCGTTTCGACCCGAATAAGATTGATATTCATCTGGATGAAGCCTGTCATCTCCACATCGAAGTGACTGACTTGCTTTATAAAGTGACTTTATATGAAGTGCCTTTGCTCGCTATTGTTTCTGAAATCAAAAACCGATTCTTCGGCCATGTAGCAGACATGAACGGGATTCTTTGCAAACTGTCGGAGAAAATAGAGTTATCGAACCAACATCAGCTCCGCTTTTCAGAATTTGGTACACGGAGAAGATTCTCTATTGATGTGCAGGAAACTGTTATCAAAAGACTGAACGAGACAGCGCAATATTGCACCGGGACTTCCAACTGCAACTTCGCAATGAAATATGGAATGAAAATGATGGGGACTCACCCTCACGAATGGTTTATGTTTCATGGAGCACAGTTCGGATATAAACATGCCAATTATATGGCACTCGAAAACTGGGTGAATGTTTATGACGGTGATTTGGGTATCGCACTTTCCGATACCTATACTTCCGGCATCTTCCTTAGTAACCTTAGCCGTAAACAAGCTAAACTTTTCGACGGTGTGCGCTGCGATTCCGGTAATGAATTTGAGTTTATCGACCGACTGGTTGCCCGCTACAAAGAGTTGGGAATCGACGCGACAACCAAAACCATCGTATTCAGCAATGCCCTCGACTTTACAAAAGCATTAGACATTCAAGAATACTGCAAAAACAAAATCCGCTGCTCTTTCGGAATCGGCACCAATCTCACCAACGATACCGGGTTCGAACCTTCGAACATCGTGATGAAACTGACGCAATGCAAGATGAATGTCAATCAGGAGTGGAGGGAATGTATCAAACTGTCGGATGATGAAGGAAAACATACCGGCAGTCTTGAAGAAGTGCAGGCATGCCTGCATGAGTTGAGGTTGAACTAAATTATAACAATGTGGCACATATTTTCCGTAAGTTCTCCAAATGCGCTATAACATTCTTATCTTTTCGGGCAATCTGCATATTATATCTTGTCTGCATATTCATCAGCATTTCCGCATTTATATTGGTAGCAGCTTCAATCAATAAGGCAAAATCCGTAGATACAGGACGACGCCCATTCAATATATCATTCAACATCGTATAAGACACGCCTACCACTTCCGCAAATCGTTTCTGCGATATACCACGAGATTGTAATTCTTCTTTTATAATCTCTCCCGGATGCACCGGAATAAAAGAATACCCTAAGTTAGACATACTATTCTTATTTATAATGATTTGTTATGTCAATAATAGAACAAATAGTTATGATTGGTTCAGAGTCCGTAGTCGATATTTTAAATTCCAGTCGATATTGTTTATCAATCCGAATAGAGGAAATATCTTTTTTACTCCCTGTCAATACTTCATAATTCAACGAATTTAAAGGATAAAGCGCTTCTACATTCAATGCTTCAGCCAAAGTGACAATTCGCTTCACATAATTCCTTATTACTTGAGGTTGAAAACGATGCTTCTTATCGTTACATTTACCTTCATAATAAAGTTCTGAAAGATACTCCTTTTCAAACTCAATAACCATTTCTCTAATTATTACGACAGTACAAAGATAGTAGTTTTTCCAAGAATACACTAAAAAAGTGGATATAATGATAGCAGTTCTATCAAACTTAGTTAAAACCAAGAAGTATTAGATAAAAACTGCTATCACCTTATTAAAATAACTGTATCCAAGCAGCACAGTATACATGTGCTTTCTTTATACTATCTGTGACAAAAGTGACAAAATCCATATCCGTGGAGTTAGATTAAAATCTTTTTCAGAATTTGAATCCTTTCACTGCTTTTTCCAATCTTTCCAAAGGTAATTCGCCGGATTGCCGCCAAAGCTGTTGCCCTTTTCTAAAAAGAATAAAGGTAGGAGTCGACTCCACCGTATAAAAATCAGTAAGGGCAGGCTCCTGGTCGATGTCCACTTCCACCACTTCCAATGTTCCTACCATCAGTTTCTTGAACTCTTCAACAACCGGTTTCATGCGCTGGCAGTGAGGACACCACGTTGCGTAAAACTCTGCCATTACCCAATCACCGTTAGCTAGCTTCTCCTGGTTTCTTTCTTCACGAGCTATTTTCTTTTCTTTCATAATGAATATCTCCTTTTAATTAATAACTATCAACCTAACAATATCAGGAGAAAGATGGTTTAGAAAAGAAGCAAGGTTACACACAAATTAAAGAATCAAACCCGTTTGCATTTACCCGACCAGCTATTAATATCCAAGCAAATCATCTCCGTACGATGAAAAGACTTCTCCGCATCATGCTTTGCTCCTATCACTTTATCTTCCGGACTAAGGACAAGCATTGCACAAAATTGAAACTTTCGTGCAAAAAAGGAACATCCTATTCAATATTTATTTATCTTTGCCCCCCAAAATGGTTCAGAATCCGTATCCAACGGACGATGATTAATAGGGAACCGGGTGTAAATCCCGGACAGTCCCGCTGCTGTGAAACTCTGTTCAATGTCTTATAATTGAACTAATTTAACGCCACTGATGTTATTCGGGAAGGCAAATAAGACAAGAGTCAGTCAGAAGACCTGCCATTTTGTGTAAGACGCCCCTCTCCTCGTGGATTAGGAGAAAGAGTATCACTTGTTAAGCCCCAAATCAAAAAAATACTGTTTTTCGTCGGGTGGAGTATATCCATTAGACGGGAAGACATTAATAAGTATGTACTTAATTGAAAAAAGTATGATAAAAAAAATCTTAGTAGCCAATCGCGGTGAAATTGCCGTAAGGGTGATGCGTTCCTGCCGGGAAATGGAGATAACGAGTATCGCTATCTTCTCCGAAGCAGACCGGACCGCGAAGCACGTGCTTTATGCAGACGAAGCTTATTGCGTAGGGCCGGCAGCATCCAAAGAGAGTTATCTGAATATAGAAAAAATCATCGAAGTGGCAAAAGCAGCTCATGCAGACGCCATTCATCCGGGTTACGGCTTCTTGTCCGAGAATGCCACCTTCGCCCGTCGATGTCAGGAAGAAGGAATCATCTTTATCGGACCCAATCCGGAAACAATGGAAGCTATGGGAGATAAAATTGCTGCCCGTATCAAAATGATTGAGGCGGGAGTACCCGTAGTTCCCGGCACACAAGACAACCTGAAAAGCGTAGAAGAAGCCATAGAGCTTTGCAATAAAATCGGCTATCCGGTGATGCTGAAGGCTTCTATGGGCGGTGGTGGAAAAGGTATGCGCCTCATCCACAGTGCCGAAGAAGTGGAAGAAGCATATACCACTGCCAAGAGCGAATCATTGTCTTCCTTTGGCGATGACACGGTTTACCTGGAGAAGTTCGTTGAAGAGCCTCATCACATCGAGTTCCAGATTCTTGGTGACAAGCATGGAAACGTCATTCATCTGTGCGAACGCGAATGTTCCGTGCAACGCCGTAACCAGAAAATCGTGGAAGAGACTCCTTCGGTTTTCGTCACTCCCGAACTGCGAAAAGACATGGGTGAAAAAGCGGTAGCGGCGGCTAAAGCTGTGAACTACATCGGTGCGGGTACTATCGAATTCCTTGTTGATAAACACCGCAACTATTATTTCCTTGAGATGAACACCCGCTTGCAGGTGGAACATCCAATTACGGAAGAAGTGATCGGAGTAGATTTGGTGAAAGAGCAAATTAAAGTTGCCGACGGACAAGTGCTTCAACTGAAACAAGAGAATATCCAGCAACGCGGGCACGCTATCGAATGTCGTATCTGTGCCGAAGACACTGAAATGAATTTCATGCCAAGTCCGGGTATCATCAAACAGATTACAGAGCCGAACAGTATCGGTGTGCGTATTGACAGTTATGTATATGAAGGATATGAAATTCCGATCTACTATGACCCGATGATCGGTAAACTGATTGTGTGGGCTACCAATCGCGAATATGCGATTGAGCGGATGCGTCGTGTTCTCCACGAATATAAATTGACCGGAGTGAAAAACAACATCAGTTATCTGCGTGCCATCATGGATACTCCTGATTTTGTAGAAGGTTGTTATGACACAGGATTCATCGCCAAGAACAGCGAGTTTCTGCAACAACGGATTACGCGCACCAGTGAATATTCCGAAAATATTGCCCTGATCGCTGCTTATATAGACTATTTGATGAATCTCGAAGAGAACAACAGCGGTATGGCTGCCGACAACCGCCCTATCAGCAAGTGGAAAGAGTTCGGATTGCATAAGGGTGTGTTGAGAATCTAAATTTTAACAAAGAGAATTCAATTATGGAAATTCATATAGGAAACCGTGTGGCCGAAGTAGAACTGGTCAGCAAGGAAGATAA
>ERZ1504920.542-NODE-542-length-10107-cov-5.523776_pt1 | contig 10107 bp, 10 predicted proteins | sample MGYA00574607_ERZ1504920 | MGnify/ENA primary metagenome ERZ1504920 (study PRJEB39906, sample SAMEA3182078) | gut metagenome | biome: human; feature: gut; material: Stool; isolation source: human stools | place: Canada | collected 2012-11-20 ...
GGGCGAAGGCTGCCGCTGCGACTACTTTAACACATTTCAAAATCATCCGTTTTTTTAGGTTTTTCTTTTTAATATTCGTCATTAGCATAAAGGGAACCGAACACGGCTTGCTTATACTCGAATATCTCTTCTGGTTTAAAAAATCGTTTAAGTTCCACTTCAGCGGTTTCCGGCGAATCGGAAGCATGAACTATATTCTCCTGAAAGCTCATGCTATAATCTCCACGGATAGTACCGGGAGCCGCCAGACGTCCGTTAGTAGGACCGGTTAATGTTCTCACTACTTGGACAGCGTCCACACCTTCAAAGCAGCATACAATAACAGGACAAACCATCATTGCATCTTTCACTCGCTGAAAGAACGGCTTTGAACTCAAATGAGCGTAATGTTCGCTAAGCACTTCATCCGTCAACTGAACCATTTTCATTCCGGCTAAACGCAGGCCTTTTCTTTCAAATCTATTAATAATCTCACCCACCAAGCCCCTCTGCAGAGTGCAAGGTTTCAAAATAACCAGCGTTTTTTCCATCATAATATTGGGTTCATTTAAGGTTTATACTGTGCTTTTTCCAAAAATTCTTCCAAAGATAAAGATTTTCCTTGAGAAAGAAGGAACTTCTTTAACTCTTTTTGTATGTAAGTTATATACAATGCTTCGATAAAATGTTCAGAAACCTCTATAAATAAAGGGGAAACGCTACAAACATGTTATGCAACATATATCCTTGCTTTTAACAATGCAGTAACATAAACTAAGAGATAGCCGCCCAATTTATATTTGTTTTACGCAATGCTTGCAATTGCTGCCAAAGAATAGCATTTTCCGGACGAGTTCCTGCAGGGTCTTCATCTACAATACGATTTGCCACATCACGGACATATTGCAATAATTGACCGTCACGGGCAATATCGGCTATCTTCAAGTCAAAAGCGACACCACTCTGCTGGGTTCCCTCCAAGTCACCGGGACCGCGCAACTTCAAATCGGCTTCCGCTATCTCGAAACCATCATTGGTCTGTACCATTATTTCAAGCCGCTTGCGAGTTTCTTCGGTCAGTTTGTAAGTGGTGACCAAAATACAATAAGACTGATCAGCGCCACGTCCCACACGCCCACGCAACTGATGCAATTGTGAAAGTCCGAAACGTTCGGCGTTTTCAATGACCATCACCGAGGCATTCGGGACATTCACCCCGACCTCAATCACTGTAGTGGCCACCATAATCTGGGTTTCACCACTAACGAAACGCTGCATCTCAGCATCCTTCTCCGCCGGTTTCATCTTACCATGCACCTTGCTGACCTGGCAATCGGGAAATTCCGCACAAATCAGTTCATACCCCTCTTCCAGATTCTTGATATCCATTTTTTCACTCTCCTTTATCAAAGGATAAACAATATAGATTTGCCGCCCTTCTTCTATCTGTTTGCGAATGGAAGCATAAAGACTGGCACGGCGATTGTCAAACTGATGGATAGTCTGGATGGGTTTACGGCCCGGCGGCAATTCGTCAATAACTGATACATCAAGATCACCATACAGTGTCATAGCCAAGGTACGGGGAATAGGGGTAGCCGTCATGACCAGCACATGAGGCGGACAAACATTCTTGCTCCATAACTTGGCACGCTGAGCCACTCCGAAACGATGTTGCTCGTCTATAATCACCATTCCTAAAGAAGAAAAACCCACAGTATCTTCCAAAACGGCATGCGTGCCTATAAGAATCTGAACATCCCCCGTCAGCAAATCCTTCAATATCTTCTCACGCTTCTTTCCTTTGACAGATCCCATTAAAAGTTCCACGCGCACATCCATGCCAAACAGGAATTTCCGAATGGTTTCATAATGCTGGGCGGCAAGAATCTCTGTAGGAGCCATCATACATGCCTGATAGCCATTATCCAGTGCGATAAGCATGGACATCAAGGCCACCAATGTTTTCCCACTTCCTACGTCACCTTGCAGCAAACGGTTCATCTGCCGTCCGCTTCCCATATCTTTTCTTATCTCCTTTATCACCCGTTTTTGCGCTCCGGTCAGTTCAAAAGGAAGATTCTGTGAATAAAAAGTATTAAAGATCTCACCCACCCGTTCAAAACGCAGGCCCCGATATTTACGCTGCCTGTCTTTACTGTAACGTAGAATATTGAGCTGCACATAGAACAGCTCTTCAAACTTCAAACGATATTGGGCCTTCCGCAGCAATTCGGGATTCTTGGGGAAATGAATATTACGGATGGCCTCATCCAAAGACATTAAATGATGCTCCTCCACTAACCGAGGGGGCAATGTTTCAGCAAGAGGTTCCTGTAGCAGGGCAAGCGCATTCTTCATCAACTTCTCCAGCCCATGAGAGTTCAAGAAACCGCGCTTCATCCTTTCCGTTGTGTTATAATAAGGCTGCAACCCCATCGTAGATAAGGTAAGTTCGCCTGAAGGATCCATATCGGGATGAGCCACATTGATACGGCCATTGAATACGGTCGGTTTACCAAAGACAATATACTCTGTCCTGGTCTTATAATGCTCTAGCAGATATTTAATTCCTTGAAACCAGACTAAATCAATGATGCCCGTACCATCAGAAAAATGACCGACAAGTCTGCGCTGTCTTCCCTCACCCAAAGTCTCAAAACTGAGGATTTCGCCTTTCAACTGGATATAAGGCATATTTCCGTCTATTTCATGGATATAATAAAGGCGGCTGCGGTCTACATATTTATATGGAAAATAGTACAACAAATCATGCAAGGAAAAAAGATTCAATTCCTTGTTCAAGACGGTTGCACGCTGCGGGCCTACTCCTTGCAAATATTTTATGTCACGCGTAGTGATATCGAACATTTCAAATTAAGACTTCCGCTATTTTCAAATCAAAAGGGGTGGTTAATTTAATATTTTCTCTATTTCCCTGCACCAGACAGACCTCCCTGCCCATCGCCTCCACTACAGAAGCATCATCAGTAAAGGCATCCGTATATTCCTGTTGATATGCCTCTTTCAATAACTGCACTTCAAAGACCTGAGGAGTCTGAACCAGTTTATAGTCATTACGCGGAACCGTTTCACTTCCCGGCTTCGTAAGATGACGCACGGTTTCCACCACATCAATTACAGGAATAACCGCTTGCTTAGTCTGCGCTGCCTCATAACATCCGGCTATCACTTCCCGGGAAACAAAAGGACGCACGCCATCATGAACACCTACCAAGCCTTCTCCCTTCACGTATGCCAATCCATTCTTTACAGAATGGAAACGAGTCTCGCCCCCATCGGCAATATCATGACGCAAAGCAAAATGATACGTTTCACAAAGATCTTTCCAGTAAGCCTGCTGGCTCACCGGAAGAACTAATATAATATGCATAGAAGAATCAAAAGCGTAAAAAGCCTCTATGGTACGCATCAACACAGGTTTGCCCCCTACAGGCAAAAACTGTTTGGGAATATCCCCTCCCATACGCAACCCTTTGCCTCCTGCAACTATAATGACATGCCTGTTCATTCTGCAATCATCATCCCTTGCTTCAATTCTGTCACCTTTTCCGCACCGACATATTTCTCGGCAATGGCAAATGAGAATGCCATAGCGGCACCGGGGCCTTTACCGGTAATAAAATTACCGTCTTTCTCTATCAAAGCGGCCGTATACTCAGCACCTTCCAGATACTTTTCGAATCCCGGATAGCAAGTTACTTTCTTACCTTTCAACAAACCACGCTTTCCATATACCAACGGAGCGGCACAGATGGCAGACAACGGACGTCCGGCTTCAGCAAATGTCATAATCAACTTGCCCAAACCTTCGTGAGCATCCAGATTTGTCGCTCCGGGCAGACCACCAGGCAATACAATCATCTCCGCATCCCCTTCTTTTACTTCTTCAAACACCATATCGGCTACTACCGGAACACCATGCGCACCGTTTACGGTCAGCACACCTGTTACGGAAACAGTCTTCACAGGCAAACCTGCACGTCTCAACACATCTACCGGGGTCAGCGCCTCCACTTCCTCGAAGCCTTCTGCCAAAAATACATAAATTGTTTTCATAAGCTACTTCAGTTTAAAGTAATATGTAATAGTACCTGTCTGGTTATTCACTCCGTCCACTTGGTTAAAGCGTGCTTTACGGGCGGCCTCTTCCGCCGCCTTCCGCAACGAAGCGTTTACTGTATTGGTACGTTTGTTGATACTAGTACTTATCACCTGTCCTGCGGGATTTACGGTAATAGTCACTACCACCCGTCCCTCATCCTGCACATTATAGACAGGCATCGGCAAACCGCTACTACCCAAAGAACGTCCGTTGAGGTCAAATGTTCCGTAACCGCCCACTCCGCCGGACTTCCCTTCCGAAGAGTTTCCCGTCGGACTACCCTCCAGACCGGAGCCTGTGGTACCGGTTCCTTTATTTCCCATTTGAGTTCCCTTGCCAAAAGCACCGGCTATCTTCTTCGCCGCCGCTTCCGCTGCCGCCCTTTCGGCAGCCGCTTTCTTCTCAGCCGCCGCTTTTTCTGCTTCAGCGCGTTTCTCGGCCTCAGTCTTCTCTTTCGGCTTCACCGCCTCCTTTTTCGGTACGTCCTTTTTAGGAGTTTCCTTCTTGGGTTTTTCTTTTTTAGGGGTTTCTTTTTTAGGTTCCTTTTTAGGGACTGCCACCGTTTCCTCTTCTGTCTGCGTGATGATTTCCTCTTTCGCTTCAACGGGAGGAACCGTTTCCGGTTCAGATACATCGGGAGCCGGAGCCTCAGGCTCATTCATTATATCTATATCCGTCAGCGTATAAGGGTCGGCATTCCCTTGAGAAAGCTCTGTATTTCCCAGCATAACAGGAACACCCCCCTCTTCCTGAACCTGCGGACGGCGGATAGCAATCACCAGCAGCAGGATAAGGAGAAGTATATGCAGTACAGCCGTACCAATCAGTCCTGTTATCTTATTTTTCTTCATGCTTACAGCTTAACGTTTCTTCTCAGGCGGACGTGTAGCCAACACCATCTTGAAGTGATTTTCATTAGCAATATTCAGTACCCTTACTATTTCGCGGTAAGGCACAGCCTCATCCGCATAAAGAGCCACATACATATCGGGTTCCTTCTCGGCACACCTTTGCAGGAATGCGGGCAGTTCTTCCAAGTCTATCGGCATTTCATCCTCATTGCCGAAAGCAGTATAGAAGTTCAGGTTCTTGTCAATGATTACCCTCGTAAGCGGCTTTGCCGAAGTCTGCTGCCTGCCTTGCGGAAGCAATACCTTGATGGCATTGGGCGACACCATGGTAGAGGTAATCATGAAGAATATCAGCAACAGGAATATGATGTCTGTCATAGACGCCATACTGAAGTTAGGTGATATTTTATGTCTTCTTTTCAGTGCCATACGCTATTACTTTTGAACGGGTTCGTTCAGTAAATCCATGAAGTCCATGGTACGCGCTTCCATTTGACTTACCACCTTGTCCACACGGGTTACCAGATAATTATAGGCAAACATAGCCGCAATACCCACAACCAGACCACCCACAGTAGTAATCATCGCTTCATAAATACCTCCTGAAAGCAACGTGATATCAATGTTGTTCCCGGCATTGGACATTTCCCAAAAAGCCTGCACCATACCGGTTACAGTACCAAGGAAACCAATCATCGGAGCACCGCCGGCAATAGTCGCCACAACAGGCAGTCCGTTCTCCAGTTTTGCCACTTCTATATTGCCGGAATTTTCGATAGCAGCCTGCACATCGGCAACAGGACGTCCCATACGGGTAATACCTTTCTCAATCATACGGGCAGAAGGAGTATTGGTGATGCGGCAATAGTTTATAGCCGATTTTATCTCACCCGTGCGGATATAATCACGAATACGTTCCATAAACAAAGGATCATCCTTCCCCGCCTTGCGGATAACCGCCATGCGTTCAAAGAAAATATAAAAACAGACGACAGACAACAATGCCAGCACAAGCATGATCCATCCACCTTTCATCGCCATATCCCAAAGATTCATCCGAGCCTCCTCTGAAACGGGAGTCAATACGGGATTACCCCCGGCAAGGGTATCCGCCAAAGCCGCCTGTGCAGCCAGTAAAGTGATATTCATCATGAACGAAGACAATTTTTATATTCTTCAATAGTTTGTTTTAATCCCATATAAAGCGCATCGCTTATCAATGCATGACCGATAGACACCTCGTCCAGCCAAGGAATATGCGTATGCATATACTTCAGATTCACCAGACTAAGGTCATGACCTGCATTCAGCCCCATTCCCAGACTACGTGTCACCTTCGCCGCTTCTATAAAAGGAGCAATGGCCGCTTCGGGATTCCGAGGGTACATCGTAGCGTATGGTTCCGTATAAAGTTCCACCCGGTCGGCTCCCGCTTTGGCGGCATATTCTATCATCTCCTTGTCCGTACCGACAAAGATAGAGGTGCGGATACCTGCCTGGCCGAACATATCCATCAGTTCGGTAAGGAAAGAAAGATTGGTCTTGGTATCCCATCCGGCATTAGACGTAATCTGATCGGGCGCATCGGGCACCAACGTTACTTGATGAGGTTTCACTTTCAGCACCAGATCAACGAACTCCGGTGAGGGATACCCTTCAATGTTAAACTCTGTGGTAAGCAGCGGACGAAGTTCGTACACATCGCTGCGGCGGATATGCCGTTCATCGGGACGGGGATGTACAGTGATACCTTCCGCACCAAACGCCTCACAGTCCAAGGCTACTTTCACCACGTCCGGATTGTTGCCTCCCCGGGCATTACGCAAGGTGGCTACCTTGTTTATATTTACACTTAACTTTGTCATCTTGGCAATATATTATTATCTTTGCAGTTCTGATGTGCAAAGTTAGCAGGTTTTATTAAAACCTGGTCCATTTTGACAAACAAAAGATTTATAAAATTAACTAATGAATATACGCCCAATGAAATTCGCCCTTTTCGGAAACACTTATCAAGCCAAGAAATCGGCTCATGTGGAACGTTTGCTATCCATTCTATCACAACATAACGCTGAAGTTCACATCTGCCGGGAGTTCTACGAGTTTCTGACGGACGACCTCAAGATAAGCATCCGTCACGCCGGTGTTTTCGATGGAAATAATTTTGAAGCCGACATGATACTAAGTATCGGAGGCGACGGCACTTTCCTGAAAGCCGCCAGCCGTGTGGGTTCACGCAACATTCCCATACTAGGTATCAACACCGGACGATTAGGTTTTCTGGCTGATGTTTCTCCTGAAGAGATGGAAGACACATTCAATGACATCTACAATGGAAACTACCGGATAGAAGACCGCAGCGTATTGCAAGTATCCTGCAAAGAACAGGAACTGAAAGGTTACCCTTTCGGTCTGAATGAGATAGCGGTACTGAAGCGTGACAGTTCTTCCATGATTTCCATCCACACAGCCATCAATGGAGCCTATCTCACCACCTACCAGGCGGACGGGCTGGTCATCGCCACTCCTACCGGTTCTACAGCCTATTCGCTGAGCATCGGGGGACCTGTCATCGTGCCACACAGCAACACCATCGCCATCACTCCGGTAGCACCGCATAGCCTGAATGTACGCCCCATTGTCATCAACGACGACTGGGAAATCACATTGGATATAGAGAGCCGCAGCCACAATTTCCTGATTGCCATCGACGGACGTAGCGAAACTTGCCGTGAAGGAAGCCGGCTCACTATCCGCAAAGCCGACTATAAAATAAATGTAGTAAAACGAAACAGCCATATCTTTTTCAACACACTCCGCAATAAAATGATGTGGGGAGCCGATGGTAGAGGATGACATTACAATCCATCCTCAAAATAGTTTAAATAGTGGTTATCAAGGTTATACAAAACCTTTTTATATCTAACAAATTTCTTTTTTCAAATACTATGATTATATTTGTGCCACAAATAAAAAAATCAGACCATACGATAGATCGGTAAAACGCACAAAAACATTACACGGCATATGAAAGGCACAATACAAAAATGGAAACTCGTGATACTTCTGGATGCATTACTGTTCTTAAGTAACATGACCTTTGCTAAAGACACAATCAATCAATATACAGAGGGAAACCCTATAGACACAACAGCGGTTTCCATTTCAGACAAAACCAACATCCCCGACCGGCTTTATGTAGATTCCCTGTCATTGAAACGTCATTTTATCCACCGTATCGGCATTGAGGCACGTCCCGGATATATTTTCCCCACCAGTTCCTTTTTCAGAGGAGAAAATCTGAATTGGAAACCCATAGAGAATTCCCTGTCGCTTCACTTGAAGTACTCATTCCAGTTTCATCCGAACACCTATAACGACCGTATTTACAGAGGGGCCTACCAAGGTATTGGCGTGGGCTACTACAATATGTATGAGAAGCCGCAATTGGGCAACCCGCTTACTGTCTATTTATTTCAAGGAGCGCGTATCGCCCGTTTCAACCAACGATTGTCATTAAACTATGAATGGAATTTCGGCGCTTCATTTGGCTGGAAACCATACCACAGCGATTTGAATCCATATAATAAAGTGATAGGTTCGAAAGTAAACGCCTATCTGAATACAAACTTCTATTTCAACTGGATGCTTTCTCCCAAATTTGATTTCACAACAGGTGTGGCAGTAACGCATTTCTCTAACGGTAATACCAAATTCCCGAATGCGGGACTCAATTCCATCGGACTAAAGGTAGGATTGGTTTACAATATCAATAGAAAAGAAGAATGTTTTGCAAAGCCCTTGTATCAATCACCCGTACCTAAATTTCCCCGTCATATCAGTTATGACCTGGTATTGTTCGGTTCATGGCGCAGAAAAGGAGTAACGATTGGAGAGGGGCAAATGGTTGCTTCTCCTGAAACTTATCCGGTACTGGGATTTAATTTCGCGCCAATGTATAATTTCGGGTATAAATTCCGTGCGGGTATTTCATTAGACGGGGTTTATGACGGCAGTGCGAATGTGTATAGCCCGGACGGATACGGCGATGAGCTCCTCAAGCCGTCTGCCGGCAAACAACTGGCACTGGGAGTTTCGGGACGTGCCGAGTACGTGATGCCTTACTTCACAGTAGGAATAGGATTGGGTACAAATGTGATTCATGCAGGCGGAGATTTAAAATCTTTCTACCAGATATTGGCACTGAAGATAGAAGTTACGCGCAACTCATTCCTTCATATCGGATATAATTTACAGGATTTCCATGATCCCAACTATCTGATGCTGGGATTCGGATTCAGGTTCAATAATAAGTATCCCACTTTTCACAGACGGTAAATGCTACGTCTAATTTGCACAGACACATTCTACAAAATATACTAAAATTATCGGAATATATATCGCAAACAAGCTACATGTTTGTGGAATGATACAATCATATTTGTTTACCATTAAAACCGAATCTGTTTATCCCAAAGCTAGACCTTTTTGGGGGAACTTCGGCATTTTTACCGGACAGCTATAAAATCAAACAAGATATTCCTATACCAAGAATCTGCAAATCCTGCTACAAGATTCCGAAAAACTTGCTACAAGAATTGCGACATCTTGCGACAAGTTTTCAAAGTCTTTCCACCTTCTTTTTGATATGCGTATCCATCTTTTGAAGAGAAATACCCCTCTCTTGAAGAATGCCCCCAAAAATCCTTCAGAAGTTTCAGCCTCTCCGCAAACGTCCTGTTCATCGGCATTCCGGCTGACAGATTGATGCACCGAGATCCTTCAACCGCGTAGTTCTTTCTTTCAGCCGTAGTCAATAAATGTATAAAGGTAAATCCGAATACCGATAGAAAACCAACCAATACGACATCGCTTACCCTGTCACGCTGAAAGATCTTTTTCGGCTGAAGGATTTTATCGTGTATATCCTTCAGCCGAAAAGCCGATGAACAGGACGTTTGCGGAGAAGCTGAAACTTCTGAAAGAAAAACAAGGTATTTTGCCATGTTATGCAATACGAGTAGAAAAGCATCAAAAACATCCTGTTGTTTTTGAAAAAGCTCCTGTTCTTTTTTAAAAAGCTCTTGATCTTTTTTAAAAACGTCCTTGTCTTTGATATGGAATTTCCGGTGTAATCGTACAGTTATAACA
>ERZ1504920.582-NODE-582-length-9671-cov-2.944884_pt1 | contig 9671 bp, 5 predicted proteins | sample MGYA00574607_ERZ1504920 | MGnify/ENA primary metagenome ERZ1504920 (study PRJEB39906, sample SAMEA3182078) | gut metagenome | biome: human; feature: gut; material: Stool; isolation source: human stools | place: Canada | collected 2012-11-20 ...
GTGTTATATTGCGGCAATCCTAAATTTAAATTATCATGGGTAGAAACAAAATCAAAAAACTCCTGAAGGAGTACAGAAAACAACCGAAATGGTACTATCACGTCACTTTCGATGCGATTGAGACGGGGCAGTTATTCAACAATGATGAAGAATATGCCTGCGGAATGAACAGCGTCGCGATCGGGCAATATGTCTTCGGACTGTCCGTGATCGCTTTCGTGCTTATGGTCAACCATTGTCATTTTCTTGTCTATGGATCAGGAGAGAGCATCGTTCGGTTTTTCCTGTTTGTCAAGAGACGCATTAACCGGAAACTCAAGGAGGACGGTTTTCCTCCGCTTCCGAAGGATTACGGATTCAAGATGGTGAAGGTCGAAGATGAGCGGCAACTGGCGGACACGATAGTCTACATTGCGAGAAATCCTTTGAAGGCGAGGCCGGATGTCACGGCGGAAGGGTACATCTGGGGATCCGCCAGATTGATTTTCAACGAGTGCGGGCGGCTGTATGACAAAGCAAGGGTCGCCGACGTTTCGTACAGGGAGTCGGTAAGACTATTCAAAACCAAAACCAGACTGCCCGAGAACTATCTTTTCAACCGGCCTTTGGGATTCATTCTTCCTGAGTCCTATGTACTTAATGACAAGGCTGAGCGGGTGCTTCTGAGTTCATGGAGGTACAGTTCCGGTCTCGTCAGGAATTTCGACGCTTATCTCAGGATCGCTGAGGGTGTCGGAGAGTTGATCGTCTTTTCCGATAATGAACTGAATGAGATTGTTTATCAGATTCTTAGAGATCAGTTCAAGGTAGGTTCCGTAAAGGATCTTGGCGTGGACGACAAGTGCCGTCTCGCGTTGCTCCTGAAGAGAAAGTACCGCATTGACACGAAGCGCATAGCCCGCAAGATCCAAGTTGAAGTCTCTGTACTCAACAAGTTGTTCGAATAGTGTACCTACAGCATCCCGGGAGCGTTTCGAACAGCTCATGGGCGACGAAAAATCTTGAATATGTTGCCGAAGGAACCGTGCGCCACCATTGGGCGGCACTATAACTCTTTATTGTTCCAGAAGGGTATTGCCTGACACTCTCGGGGAACATTTCATGTCCTAATTGTTCCCCAAGCATACCGTGTGGCACCCTCGGGTGACGTTTCATGCCTTTATCGTTCCCCAAGCATACCGTGTGGCACCCTTGAGCGACGTTTTATACCTTTATCGTTCCCCGAGCGTGTAGTGCGGTGCTTTTAAGCGACATTCCAGATAGATTCCGTAGCCAAAGGTTCTTACTTGATTCCGCCTTGAATCCGCCTTGAATCCGTCCTGCAGGCGCTATAATCCTTGGGCAAGTTTCAAAGGCTTCCAGGGCTTGCCCCGGGATATTCATAGAGTCAATAAAAAATGACAGCCACTTAGAACGTAAGCCTGAACAAGTCGCCTTGGGCGTGGATGATGAGGTCGCCTTTGTAGTAGGCGCAGTCCTCCAGCTCGCCGAATGTGGCCTTTGTCAAGTCAATCACATTCTGCATGGTACGGGTCTCAAGGTTCCAGACATAAAGGATCGATGGACACTTCTCATTGCCAAAGCCGGTAGGCATGAAGAGTTGCCCGTTCTTGATGAACAGCCCTTGTCCGATCGGGTTGAAAGGAGCCGCGTAGGTGTCCTCGATAAGATAGTTCTCCAACAGATCGTCATTTGTCAAAGTCACGATACCGTCCGTGGACTCGTTCAGTTTCGGGATGCGGAACTTGACGATGCGGTGATGGTTCAGAGGATTGGTATTGTCAACGGTGTTGCCGTAGCCGTAAAGGTAGTTGTTGTCGGAATCGATAACCCACTGAAGCGCATAGCCGAAAAGATGGTCGGTGTCCTTGAAGTAAATAGTCTGCACCAATTCGGAAGACTTCAGGTCATTAGCCACCCGCTCGACATAAAGCACGTCCTTACGCCCGTTGATAGGCTCACGGTTGCACTGGCTGACATACAGAAGCGGGAAACGATCCTCCTTGCTGTAGAATGTGCGTCCGAAAGTGGCCACATTGGCATGGTTCACCTTGTCATAACTGGCCAGTTTAAACGGCTTACACTCCCGTTCAATCAGGCCGCCGTCAATCCTATAGACTGTCAGCCAACCCGAATTCTGACAACTGAATATGTAGTCTCCCCAAATGTCCATCCCCTGATAGCCCTCCTTCTCAACTCCCTGAAGCTTAAGAATATGCTCGCACCTGAACGTGTGTTCAGCAAGATTGACCGGCACCCCCGCGTAAGAATATTCCCCACCTCCCTTCGCCATGCCCAAGGAGCGGCTGAGAGTTGTAATGCCTGTAGGTTCAGTCGCCGACCCGGTCGTTGATCGCGACGCGGCGCCACTAGTCTGCGCCACCATCGAAGCCGGAACCAGCAATAATGCCAAAAGAATATACCATTTCATTTTGAATAATAATTTTCGCACAAATCCGTTATTGGAATAATGCCCACATTTATAGTACTAATAATAAAAGAATTATCTCGGCCTGACTTCCGCATTGACTCCTGCAAACTCAAAACAGACAAAGTAACAAAATCCAAGATCGGCCTGCAAAAATAATGATTATTTGTCAGTTCACCTACTCCTCCCCACAACCATTCCGACCGCAGCACCATCTCCGAGGAACAAAAAAGGGTCTAAACGTCGCTCAAGGATGCCACACGTTATGCTTGGGGAACGATAAAAGCATGAAATGTCGCCCGAGGGTGCCACACGACACGCTTGGGGAACAATTAAAGCATGAAATGTCGCCCGAGGGAGCAGCGCGGCAATGTTGGGGAACAACATGGGGCTGGAATGTAGCCTTAGGAGACGGACGGATCACTGGCGGATTACAGGACAGATTCATGGAAGGATCTTCGGCTACGGAATCTTGCTGGAATGTCGCTCAAGGGTTCCGCACAGCACGCTTGGGAAACGATAAAGGCATGAAATGTCGCCCGAGGGTGTCACACGACACGCTTGGGAACAATAAAAGCATGAAATGTCGCCCAAGAGTTCCACACGACACGCTTGGGGAACAATTAAGGCATGAAACGTCACCCGATGGTGCGGCGCGGCACCCTCGGGTGACGTTTTGGGGCTTTAATGTCGCTCTGGCTCCTGGGCGAGGACAGAGGCTTCGGCTAGCTACTTCAAAGTGTACTCTACTACCAAAGCGGTGGAAGGAGGAACGATGGTGGAGTCGGAGATCTGGACGGGCTCGCCGGTGAGGACGTTGCGGCCGGTGGTTAGGTCGGAGGCGATCTCGGAGTAGTGGGACCACGGGATGGTTTTCGGCTCCGGGGAGTTGTTCACGTACACGAAGACCTTGTCGGTGTCGTTGTAGCGGAAGAAGGCGTAGGTGTTGTCACGGCCGAGGAAGTGCATCGTGCGGCCGGTGTGGATCACGTCCTTGGTCTTTCTCCACTGGAAGAGGGTCTTGGCATAGTCGTGAAGCTCAGCGAGTTGTCCCTGCGGGATCGTTTTTCCGCCGACTGTGACGGTGGCGGAGGCACGGCCTTCCTCGGTGAACAGATCAACCTTGTCGCCTTCCCAGCCGCCAGGGAAATCCATCCTCAACTCGCCGTCGCTCTTGTAGGTCTTGCCGGTGGCGAATCCCATCTCGTCACCGTAGAAAATCTGAGGGATTCCACGGACTGTGGCCAGAAGGGTGTAGGCGATCTTCAACTTGTCCGGATTCTGCCTCCAGGCGTCGGCGACACGATAATGATCGTGGTTGGACAGGAATATCAGCATCTTGGACACATCGTGATAGGTTGCGTCATGAGAGAGGGCTGAATATACCCGGACCATTCCCTGTCCCCACTGCGGCTCGTCCTCGCAAAGAGCGGTGTTGATCGCCTCCTGGAGAGGGAAATCCATAATCGAAGGCAAGTGGGAGTCGAAACCGTCACGGTTGGCGTTGCCGCCCTGCCAGTAGGCAAGCTGGTCGATGTTGGAGTCCCAGCACTCACCCACGATGTTGAAGTTTGGATATTCATTCATCACGGCCTCGCACCACTTGCTCATAGGGACTTTCTCGTTGTACGGGTAGGTGTCCACACGCAGGCCGTCCTGGCCGGAGAACTCGGTCCACCAGATCGCCCATTGCTGAAAGTATTTCAGCATGAACGGATTGTCGAGATTCATGTCCGGCATCGAAGGCACGAACCAGCCGCTGACCTGTAAATTCGCATCGTACTGCGACGCGTTCGGATCCATCGCCGTTGAAAAGGCGATGTTCGAGCCGGTATATTCAGGAAACTGATGGATCCAGTCCTTGAACGGAAGATTATTCATCCACCAGTGGCCGGTGCCACAGTGGTTGGTCACGATGTCCATTATCACTTTCAGACCCTTCTCGTGGGCTTTGGCGACATATTCCCTGTACTGGGAATTGCTGCCGAAACGTGGGTCGATGCGGTAGTAGTCGCCACAGGCATAGCCGTGGTAAGACCCCTCGGACTGGTCGTCCACCAGAAGCGGAGTACACCAGACGGCGGTGGCACCAAGGTCGGCGATGTAGTCCAAGTGATCGATAATGCCTTGAAGATCACCACCATGGCGGCCAAACGGCTCGCTGCGGTCAGCCTTCTCGGCGGTGTCATCGGTGTTGTCATTTCCCTTGTCGGCGTTGGCGAAACGGTCGGGGCAGATCAGATAGATAAGATCCGAAGTTGTGAAACTGCCACGCTCGGCGGAACCTTCCTCCCTCGCGGCGATCCGGTACGGATAGCGGAAGGAACTGCCATCCTTCGTGAATATGATGCCGTACTCACCGGGCTTAGCCGATGCGCTTACGGCCACGTCAACAAAAAGATAGTCAGGGCTGTCCGCCTTATGAATCTCCTTGACGCCGACACCTTCACCCTCGATCCTGACATCATAGCCGGCGATGCCATCGCCGTGGATCATCAGCTGGAGAGGGGTCTTCATGCCCACCCACCAGCTCGGCGGCTCCACGTGCGAAACCCTTGACTCCAGGACAGTTATACTCCAGTTCCACGGAGCCTGCAACTGAACGCTGACGATCACGCTGTCCTGGTCCAGAGCGCGCTTGAAGACCAGAGCGGAATCGGTGCAGGAAAGCACCTCGAAGAACGGATTGTCAGAATCCAGAGCCGGATGAGCGTGCTTCACCTCATTGAGATAGGTGTAGAAATCCGTGGTGGCGTTGTGGTGCCAGTCCGGCATCGGATCCTTCTCGAAGAACTCGAAACGGTGGTTGTAGCCGACCTCCTGACCGGTGTAGATCAGCGGCTGGGAGTTCGGAAGTGTCCAGCAGAGGACAGCCATCGCCTTCCAAGCGTCGCCCATCCTTTCATATTCAGTGCCGGACCAAGAGTTCGCGTCATGGTTAGTGACGAACGTAAGCCTATGGCCGCCGGATGGATAGGCGGTGGCGTTCCATTCCACATAGCGGACAAGGCTGTCGGCTCCGGCCTTCCCCTGCGCGATGTCGTTCAGCAGATGGTGCAGTTTCCAGGCGTAGGTGGCGTCGAAGCCGGCCTCGTGCAGCCAAGGCTCCTCCCCCTCGGCGAGGAAGTAGAGTCTGCGGGAATATTCAGACCTGAACTTCGTGAACACATCGGTCCAGAAATCCTGCGGCACCTGATAGGCCACGTCGCAGCGGAAGCCGTCGATCCCCCTGTCAAGCCAGAAACGCATGCTCTTCTCCATCTCGGCCCGCATCTCCTTGGACTCGTAGTTGAGCTTGGCGATGTCCGTCCAGTCATATTCGACAATCGTGTTGCCCTCCGCGTCGCGGACGTACCAGTCGGCAGGTTTCCCCGTCACCCACGGATGATCCGGAGAGGTGTGGTTGGCCACCCAGTCGATGATGACCTTGAGGCCAAGGTCGTGGGCCGCGCCGACAAAGTCGTCGAAATCCTCCAGGGTGCCGAACTCCGGGTTGATGTCGCAATAGTCCTTGATGGCGTAGTAGGAGCCGAGAGTTCCCTTGCGGCCTTTCTCGCCGATCGGATAGACAGGCATCAGCCAGACAACGTCCACCCCAAGTTCCTTAAGTTCAGGAAGTTTCCTCTGGGCTGCGGCGAAGGTGCCTTCGGCGGTCGCCTGACGGGTGTTCAGTTCATAGACCACGGCGTCGCGGGTCCAGTCACGCTCAACGGCAGCCTCTCCGGGATCGCGCCCGCAGGAGAGCACCAGAAGAGAGGCAAGCAGAATGAATAGTGTGCGTCTCATATAATGTCAAATTAACTATTGCAGAAAAACGACTGATGAATATGCTCCCAGAGTCAACCTGGAGCCATTTACCTTCACGGTTCCGTTCGTGGCGACGGCGTTGTCCAGCTTGTCGGACGTAAAGTTGACGGAGGCGTTGCCAGCGGAGAAATTATGGACAACCAAGACCTTCTGGCCATCATAGGCACGGTACCATGCGGAGACGGAAGCCACAGAAGATGCAGCCGGACAGTAGTCGAACGAACCCTTGGCCAAGGCCTTGTACTGATCCCTCAGCACACCGAAACGGCGGTAGACATTGAGGATGGAACCGTCGTCCTTCGCCTGGCTCTCGACAGAGATTCCGGAGGAGAGCATCGTCCTGTCCACCTTGCCGCTCAACTTGCCGTCGGCGAGCGACGAACCGTCGGAGTTCCACATGATCGGTGTGCGGACATATTCATCGCCGCTGGACTTGGACCCCCAGTAGCCGAGTTCCTCGCCCTGGTAGATGTAAGGCTGGCCGCCCGCCGTAAGGAGAACCGCACCGGCGAGTTTCATCTTGGCCACACTTTTTCCGAGATCGTTCCCGACCCTGTCCTCGTCGTGGTTGGAGAGTTTAGTGGCCTCGATGTAGTCGGAGCGGTAGCCCGCGTAGAGTTTCTGATAGCTCTGTATCGTGCCGACGAAGGAACTTCCGTCACCGTTGTTGATGCAGTCCTTCAGCCTCCACCAGAAACTGAACTCAAAGAGGGCCGGAATGCCTTTGTAGTACGGCGCGACCTCGGAGGCGTCGCTGAACTGCTCGCCCACCATGTAGAAGTCACCCTTGCCGCCGGCGGACTTGTAGGTGGAGTTGCAGCGGTCGTAGAATTTCTTCAGGAATGTCGGGTTCTCGTCCGAATCGGCATTGTGATAGATGTGCTTGACAGCGTCCAGACGGAAGCCGTCCACTCCCATCCTGATCCACTTGTCAGCGGACTCGCAGACGGACTTGAAAGCTGCGGACTGCTCGCAGGTGGCCGCCGGGCCGTAGTTCAGGTCGGCGAACCAGTCTGTCCAGAAATGCGAGTGGTACATCGTCGTGGTCATTCCAGGCAGAATGATGTCCTGAGCGTTGGTGTTCGAAAGCGCGAGCGGAACGCCATAGGAAAGCTGGTTCTTTCCGGACGGAGCGCCATACTTGTGGGAGTCCCATTGGGTCCGGCTGGTTCTCACAAGCACGCCCCAAGAGGATTCAAACTCCAGTGAAAGAGTGCATTCCCTAGCCCCGCTCTTGTAGAACTGCGCCATGTTGTCATCGCCGTAGTACAGCCATATCCCCGAGTTCTGACTGCCGGTGTTGGACACCTCGTCAACCTTGTCCATCCTCAATGTCGAAGGCTTGCCGGCGTTGTCCAGGGCAAGGGTGAACCTCACCTTGAGTTTGCCGTCAACGCCTGTCACGGCGGAGAACCACTGGCCGGAGTCGTAGCCGCGCGCGCCCTCGGTGGCGATCATCGGAATCTTGCCGTCACGGATGTCGGCCTGCGGGTTGTCGGAGAAGATATAATAGTCGCGGTACTGACTGCCCGCGCTTTTTTTCGCGTCGAGGAACCACGGATGATCCTTGGATGTGTGGTTCAGCACATAGTCAAGATAGATCTTGATCCCCTTGGCGTGTGCCGCGTCCAGAAGGGATTTGAAGTCGGCCTCGGTGCCATAGTCGGGATTGACGCCGGAATAGTCCAGGACATCGTAGCCGTGATAGGATGAAGCCGGGTGGATCGGAGAAAGCCAGATGGCCTGGACTCCCATCTCCTTCAGATAGTCAAGTCTGGATTGGATTCCCTTGAAGTCGCCGCAGCCGTCGCCGTCACTGTCGGCGAATGAATATACCAGCATCTGGTAGGATATTCCCGATTCGCCGGTACGTTCCGGAGTCTCCGGCCCCGGAGTCGGAGTCGGATCGGGAGTCGTGCCTTTCTTGTCGCACCCCGCAAGGAGCGCGGCGGCCAGGACAAGGCCTATAAGCCTCAAGAGAAAAGAAGATCGTCTCATAATCTACGAATATAATAAAAAAATCAGACGCACCCGGGCATATTTTCCCATCGGGTGCGTCTGAAAAAAGTGGATATTACTTCTGGATGGTCACGGCGAGGGTCTTCGCATTGAAGATCACCTTGTAGTCACCAGCCTCGGGGACCTTGATGTTTCCGCCCGGCTGAACCACAGTGAATTCCTTACCTATCTCAACGGTAGTCCCTTCAGCCACACCGTAGGTGTTGGTTTCCTCCCAGGAGTAGTCATAACGGATCTTGAACCCTCCGGTGATGTTCACTACCGGGCTGGTCCAGACATCACCGTCCTGAGTCATCACGAAGTCCTTGCTCCAAGAGCTTCCGCCGATCTCGCCGATGAGGGAGAAAGCGGTCTTGTGCTCTTCGATGAGTATGGTCTGGGCGGCATAGTCGTAGGTGATGTCGTAAACTCCCTCTGCCCCCACCTGGATGTTCTTGTCACCGGCGGCGAACGCCTTGCCAAGCTCAGGCTTGAACACGCCGTAGGCATTGGCCGGATCGATGGTGCTTGTGGAGTTCTCCTCCGGTCCTCCTACCTTCACAGCCCAATCGTGGTCGGCGCGGATCTTGAACTCGTCGCTTGCGGTGAGTCTCACGCTACGGGCGATCCAGATGTCACCCTCGGTGTTGGTCATGTCAACGTCCGCCGACCAGTTGTCCCCGTTGATGGTACCGATGAGTGACCACGCGCCAGGCTTGCCTGGCTCAGGCTCGTCACCACCTGCGCTCGGCTCGGTCTTGCCGAACATCTTCTCGTTCAGCTCGACGGTACCCTTGTTAAGGTCAAGATAGACACGGTACTTTCCGGTACCCACCTTGATGTTGTCACCGCCCGACTTCGCGTCGGCGCCCCAGTTGTACACCCAGTCCTCGTCGGCGCGGAACTTGATCTCCTGGTCACCGGTGACCTCAAGGTCAACCCAGAAGCGGAGATAGTCCTTGTTGAACGTCATCTCCACGTCAGGAGCGGCCCAGTTGTTGATCGTACCCACAACACCGATCTTGTCAGCGCCCCACTCCTTGGTCAGGACGAGGGCTTTCTTGTCAAGGGTGAACTTGTAGAAACGCTTGCCGTAGCACATGATGTTGTCGTTGGATCCATTGAGAAGCGTCACAGAGGCAGCCTCGGACGCATCGTCAGGATTAGCCGTTCCCCAGTTGCCTGTGGCCTCGTCCCAGGAAGCCGCACCGGTGAACTTGATGCCGTTCGCAGCCTTGTCCTCAAAGTCAACAACACCTGTGAATATGTTGCCGTCCTTGCTGTAGTTGTAGAGGAGCTGCGCCTTGTCGTGGCTCCATCCGCTGTAGTCGCCCATCACCCAGACGTGATCATAGATATCCTTGTCAAGGATCAGCTGGCTGTAAGGGACGAATGTGGCGGACAGCACGCCGGAACGGGCCAGCGAGGACTCCACAGC
>ERZ1504920.611-NODE-611-length-9428-cov-3.418436_pt1 | contig 9428 bp, 6 predicted proteins | sample MGYA00574607_ERZ1504920 | MGnify/ENA primary metagenome ERZ1504920 (study PRJEB39906, sample SAMEA3182078) | gut metagenome | biome: human; feature: gut; material: Stool; isolation source: human stools | place: Canada | collected 2012-11-20 ...
TTAAAACATACGACCATAGGAGGTCGTTAATCCCGCTGATCCAGTTGTTCAGTATTTCCATTTGGCAGTTTATCGTCTTGATAATTACGTGAATATTGAGATGCAAACCTAAAGAAAATATTCTGTATGGACAAGAATATTAAATTTTGCACACACAAATAAATATTTTCGTATCTTTGAAAGATTATTAACTAAGGTGTGAAATTATGAAGGCAATAGAACCGAGTCTGGTCAAAGACAATTTTATAGAGATCATCGGAAAAGAGTGGATGCTGGTAAGCGCCGGCGACAAGGACAAGTTCAACATGATGACGGCGAGTTGGGGGGGCGTAGGCTTCCTGTGGAACAAGCCGGTAGTGTTCGTCTTTATCCGTCCGGAACGTTATACCCGCGAGTTTGTCGATGCGAAGGGAGCTTTCACGCTGTCCTTTTTAGGAGAAGAGCATAAGACTGCCCATAAGATTTGCGGGGCGAAATCGGGACGGGATATCGACAAGGTGGCAGCGACAGGTTTGACGCCTTATTTTACCGATCTGGGTAATCCTTGTTTCGAGGAATCGCGCCTGACGCTCGAATGCAAAACCCTTTACGTGACTAAGATGGATAAGGATCATTTTGTTGATCCTGCCTTATACGAGAAATGGTACAGCGCAATGGCAGGGAATCCGCATAACGTCTATGTGGCGGAAATCTTAAATGCTTGGGAGAGATGATCTCCCGTTCGTATGGATATCCGGATTGATTAGTTTGATTTGCTTCAGATAAACCATGGTTCTCTATTTTCAATTAAATTGTCTTTCTCTTGTCATATCTTTGCAATATGTATGCTTTTCCTTTGCCCGCGGAAAATAAAAAGAGTATACTTATAGACACAATAAATAACACTGCTTCGTTTTTTATAATAACTGATTTACGTGTTTAGGCTTTATGTCTCAGGGATGAGGGGTAAAGCTTGTTTTTGTGTGTTGCATTTGGCACTTGTCATGCTTCGATGAGCGACAGGAGGACACCTGTGTCAAAAAGTTGGACGTTTGGGCGTCCAAAAATTGGACGGTTGGCGAGAGGTGTTTTTGAAATGCTTTTGATAGTCTGAATGTTACATTTCTGGCACGTCGTTTGCTTTCTTTCTGTCATGATGAATGCACAGATAACGATCAAACGAGGTTTGTCTCTTTTTCTTCTCGTCTTCCTGGCTTCGCCGGGAAACCTGCGGGCGCAGTCCGGCTGGACGGTGGATGACTGCATGCGCTATGCCGTCGAACAGAACTACCGCGTGCGGAACAGTCGCCTGGATACACGGATTGCCGGGGAAGACCTTACCGCCGCCTATGGTGATTTCCTGCCCTCAGTAAGTGCTACCGGCGCATTGGGCAAACGTTTGGGGCGTTCGGTGGACCCGAAAACGAACCTCTATACTTCCTCTTCCTTTTTAGAGAGCACGATGGGGCTGAATGTCTCGCTTCCGGTGTTCGACGGCTTTACGCGCGTCAACCGGTTGCAGTTCCGCAAACTGAACAAGCAGATCGGCGGCCTCACGGAGCAGATCGAGGAGAACCGGATTGCCTTCGAGGTGATGGATGCTTTCTATCGCCTCTGCTTCGATAAGAAGATGTACGAGCTTGCTGTCGAGCAGCGGAAGTTGAGCGAACGCTATCACGAGCAGATGCTCGAATATGTGGATCTTGGCATGCGTTCCCCTTCTGATTTGCAGGAGGTGAAGGCGCGCCTGCAATCTGATATTTACCAGGAGACGGTGAAGGCGAACGGTTGCCGCCTCTCATTACTTGCCCTGAAGGAACTGCTGAATATGCGGGATACCGATACGCTGGCGATCTCTCCCGGCGGGGAGGGCGAACTTCCCGTGCTTCCTGTACTGGAATCTAACGAGATCTATGCCGCCTCCGAAACATCCCTGCCGGAATTCCGGGCTATGGAACTGAGGGAGAAAGCTTCCCGCAAGTCACTGGCAATAGCGTCCGGGGCTTTTTCTCCTTCCATCAGGGCGGAATTCAGCCTCTATTCCGGTTACTACGACACGGAACGGGATGACCTGGGCGAGATCATCCCGATCAAAGACCAGTTGAAGAATAACATGAACAAATATATCGGCGTGAGCGTCTCGCTGCCTCTGTTCAGCGGACTTTCCCGCCTGACAGATGTCCGGAAGGAACGTTTCCGCCTGCAAAGGATACGGAACGAGAACGAGCAGCAACGCCTCAGCCTCTACAAGGAAATAGACGACGCCTGCCTTTCACTCCGGGCTGCCGCCGAGGAACACCGTCAGGCGGTCGAACAACTCCGCACTTCCACCGTCACGCTGAAAGAGAGCGAGGAGAAATGGGAGGAGGGGATGATCTCCGTGTTCGAACTGATGGAGAAGCGGAACCTCTATATACTGGCCAAGGCAGAACTGTCGCGCACCCGTTTGCAGTATGAGTTGAAAAGCCGCACGGTAGACTTCTACCGCACAGGCTCATTTTTAGGAACCGAATAAATACAACAAGAATGGCAATCAATAGCATGGACACCCGTATTGAGCGGAAGTCCCGGTTTAAGAAGAAACACATCTATTCCTTGATAGGAATTGCCGTCGGGCTGCTTTGCCTGCTTTGGCTTCTTTTTCGTGATACTTCCTCTTCCCTGAAAGTGGAGAAAGAACGCATTACGATCGCTACCGTGCAGAAAGGAGAGTTCAACGACTACATCCGGGTTATCGGGCAGGTACTGCCGGATCGTATCATCTATCTTGACGCCATCGAGGGTGGGCGCGTCGAAGAACGCCTGATCGAGGAAGGGGCGCAGGTGCGGGCGGGCGACGTGATCCTCCGCCTCAGTAACCCGCTCCTGAACATCGGCATCCTGCAAAGCGAAGCCGACTTGGCCTATCAGGAAAACGAACTTCGCAACACCCGTCTCAGCATGGAGCAGGAACATCTCCGGCTGAAACAGGACCGTATCGGCCTGAGTAAGGAATTGGTGCAGAAGGAACGCCGTTTCAGGCAATACGAACGCCTGTATAAGAAGAACCTGCTGGCCCGCGAAGATTACTTGCAGGCTGAGGAAGATTACGAGGCCGCCCTCGGACAGTTGGCCGTTGTGGACGAACGGATCAAGCAGGACGACCTGTTCCGCAGCAGCCAGCTACAGAGCCTGGACGAGAACATCCGGAATATGAAGAAGAGCCTTGCCTTGGTTCGCGGGCGACTGGAAAACCTGAAAGTGAAGGCTCCCGTCGACGGGCAGTTAGGAAACCTGGAGGCCCAGATCGGCCAGTCCATCGCCCAGGGCGAACGTATCGGCCAGGTGATCACGCCCGAACTGAAGGTGGAAGCCAAGATTGACGAGCACTATGTGGAACGTGTCATGCCCGGTCTCCCTGCGAGCTTCGAACGTGAAGGAAAGAAGTACGATATGGAGGTGACGAAAGTCTATCCCGAAGTGCGGGAAGGACAGTTTCGCACCGACCTGCATTTTGTCTCCGGCCGGCCGGAGAATATCCGTGCCGGGCAAACCTACCACCTGAACCTGCAACTGGGCGATCCCGTGCAGACGGTGATTGTTCCACGTGGAAGCTTCTACCAAGCAAGCGGCGGCGAGTACATGTATGTGGTAGATGAAGAAGGAAAGACAGCTCGCCGCCGCCCTGTCCGTATCGGCCGTCAGAACCCGCAGTATTACGAGGTTGTGGAAGGGTTGCAACCGGGAGAGAAGGTGATTATTTCCGGATATGACTTGTTTGGTGAGAATGAACGATTAATTTTACGCTGATGGAATATTGGTCTCAAGTAATCAAAAGCCAACGGGCGCGGAAGTCTCTTTCCGCCCTGAATGTGTTCGGTCTTTCCGTTTGTGTTGGCGCGGCGCTGCTGATTATGCTCTATGTACGGTTCGAATTGAGTTTCGATTCGTTCCACGACGGGGATCGCATCTACCGTGTGGAGAGCCGTCTTTATGAAGGGGCAACCTTGACGGATAATTGGGCGACGACTTCTTTCGGGCATGCTCCCGCCATGTATCGCGAGATTCCGGGCATAGAGCAGTATGTACGTGTGACGGCACAAGATCGCGGACAAGAGGTGACGTTCGGTGACCGGCAGTTTATCGAAGAACAGTACTGTTATACCGAACCGGCTTTTTTCGATCTCTTCAATTTCCCGATCCTCAAGGGGGAGAAGGGTGGACAGTTGGTCCGTCCGAATACGATGGTGATTACCGAAAGTGCTGCACGTCGTTATTTTGCCGGTGGTGATCCTATCGGCAAAGTGCTGACTTTCCGTACATCTTCGTCCGAACAGCATTTCGAGGTGACGGGCGTGATTGCCGATATGCCTTATAATTCGCATCTGCATTATGACTTCCTGTTGTCTTATTCGACTATTCCGGAGGCAAGGCGCGATATTTGGTATATCCACGGTGTCTATACGTATGTCCGGCTTGAACCGGGAAAGAAACCGGGCGATATTGAAGCGGCTTTCCATTCCATCTCTGAAAAATATAAGACGGCGGCATTGAAACATAAGGACTGGAGGGTTGAACTGGTTCGTTTGCGGGATATTCATCTGACTCCCCGTAAGTCTTATGAGAAAGAGGCGAAAGGTAGTCGTATGGCTGTACGTATCCTTTCGGTGATGGTAGTCGCCCTTTTACTGATCGGCTGGGTGAACGCGCTGAACCTGACGGTTGCCCGTTATCTGGAACGTGGCAGGGAGTTTGGTATTCGCAAGGCGTTCGGGGCTTCCCGCCGGCAGGTGATCCTGCAAGGATTGCTGGAAGCAGGGTTGTTGAACTTGTCGGCTTTGATCTTGGCTCTCGGGTGGGTCGAGGTACTGTTGCCTTTTGTCTGCCGTTGGGTAGGATTGGATTTTGCTGCCGGCGCGTTCCGTTTGCCGGAATTCTGGAGTATGGCGGCAGCGTGTTTTATAGGGGGAACTTTGTTTACCGGACTGTATCCTTCATTCCTGCTGACACGCATCCGTCCAGCGGATATCATGCGAGGAAAATTACTGCATGGCCGTAAGGGAAACCGGATGCGGAAGATGTTGATTGTGGCTCAGTTTCTTGCTTCTTTCGTTCTGGTTTCCGGTACGTTGGTGGTGATCGGACAGGTTCGTTATATGCAGCAGGAGACTTCTTCCGCTTCTTCGAACCGGGTACTGGTGGTGAAATATCCGGCTTTTACCGATGATATGTCCGTCAAAATGGAGAGTTTCAAGAAACGGTTGGGACAGATACCTTATGTTGTCCGTGTCTCTATTTCCGGTGCTGTGCCGGGCGTTGAGGTGGCGAACTACTTTACCAATCGTCCTTACGGCAGCGATCCATCCGAAGTGAAGCTGATACAGATGTTTGCTGTCGATTATGATTATCTGGCGCTTTATTCGCCGGAAATGCTTTGTGGACGTGGTTTCTCGGAAGCATACGGCAATGAACGGAATAAGGTCGTCCTGAACGAAGAGGCGGTGCGTCTGCTTGGTTATCCTTCTCCGGAAGAGGCGTTAGGAAAGCAGTTGGAGATGGAAGTGCTGGAAGATCCACTCGAAGTTGTCGGGGTTGTGAAAAATTATCATCAGCAGTCGCTTGCGGAACCGTATAAGCCGATCCTCTTTTTCCTGAAAGAGCGGGTCCCGTTTATTGCGACTCCTTATATATCCGTCAAGATGGATGGCTCGGTCAATTCTGACCGCTTGGCTGAAGTGGAACAAATGTACCGGACTTATTTTCCGTCCGCCCTTTTTTCTTATTTCTATCTCGATGATTATCAGGATAGCTTGTATAAGTCGGATCGCAATTTCGGTTGGATTTTTGCCAGTGCGTCATTATTGGCAGTCTTTGTGGCCTGTTTGGGATTATGGGTCGTGACGCTTTTTTCTACTCTGGCACGAGTGAAAGAGGTTGGGATACGGAAGGTTTTGGGAGCCGGTAAAATAAGTCTTTTTGTTGTTTTGACACGTGAACTGCTACTTCTTACGGTGCTGGCCACTGTATTGGGACTTCCTGTTTCTGTGGTTTTGATGAACGGATGGCTGGAGAGTTATGCTTTTCATATCGTGTTGCCTTGGTGGGTGTACGGAGTCGCATTTGTGTTGTTGATGTGTATCGCTTTCTTGACGGTAGTCAGACAGGTGTGGCGTGTGGTTCGGTTGAAGCCGATGCGTATTCTCAGGAACGAATGATTTAAATAAATATAATATGATTAAAACAGAGAATCTGTCTATGGTCTTCACCACCGAGGAGGTGCAGACGAAAGCATTGAACGAGGTGAACATCGAGGTCAAACAGAGTGAGTTTGTGGCCATTATGGGGCCTTCTGGCTGTGGCAAGTCGACCTTATTGAATATCTTGGGAACGCTTGATTCGCCGACTTCCGGCAAATATTTCTTTAACGGCAAGGAGATAGACAATATGGGAGAGAGCCAGTTGACGGCTTTCCGTAAAGGGAATATCGGTTTCGTATTCCAGAGTTTCAACCTGATAGACGAGCTGACAGTCTTCGAGAATGTGGAACTGCCGTTGGTTTATCTTGGCTGCCGGAAGTCCGAACGCAAGCGGAAGGTGATGGAAGTCCTCGACCGGATGAATATCGCCCATCGTGCCGGACATTTTCCGCAGCAGCTATCCGGCGGACAACAGCAACGTGTGGCGATAGCGCGCGCCGTGGTGACGGATTGTCCGCTGATCCTTGCCGACGAACCGACGGGAAACCTGGATTCGACAAACGGGGCGGAGGTGATGGAATTACTTCGAGAACTGAACGGGCAGGGGACGACGATCGTCATGGTCACGCACTCGGAACGGGATGCCAGCTTCGCACACCGGATTATCCATCTTTTGGACGGCCGGGTCGTTTCCTGAATATTCATCTTTGAAAATCTTCATCATAATGATAGTAACAAACTATTGGAACTGTGCGTGGCGCAGCCTTACTAAAAAGAAAGGTTTCAGTGTCGTCAATATAGTCGGTCTGGCGATCGGCATGGCGGCAGCCTTGCTGATCCTGACCTATGTGGCTTTCGAATACAGCTACGACGATATGCACAGCCGGCAGGATCGTATCTTCAGGGTTGAAGCCCGGTTTTATGAGAACGGGGAGCTGACGGATGATTGGGCCAGTTCGTCTGCCGGCTATGCTACGGCTATGAAGCAAAACATGAGTGCTGTCGAGGCTTATACACGTGTTGGAAGCCAGTATTATCCGGAGCAGGTCGTGAAATACAACGAACTGCTATATCGGGAGACAGGTATAGGCTATGCGGAAGCTAACTTTTTCGATTTCTTTGACTTCAAACTCTTGAAGGGAAATAAAGAAAGTTGTCTGGACGGACCGAACAAGGTAGTTATCACCGAACGTATTGCCCGGAAATATTTCAAGGGAGCGGACCCGATCGGGAAAATCCTGATCTTCCGAAGCAATATAGGAGAGGAAGCTTGCGAAGTGACGGGTATAATGGAAGATATGCCGATCAATACGCATATTCGCTATAATCTGCTGATCTCCTACAAGACGCTCCCGAAGTGGATGGATGAATATTGGTATCGCCACGAAGTCTATTCGTATGTCTTGCTGAAGTCGGCGAACCTGAAAACGCAGGTGGAAGAGGATTTTCCAGTAATGGCGGAGAAGTATAAGACGGAAGAGGCATTGAAGAATAAAACTTGGGCGATCCAGTTGACGAACCTCCGCGATATCCATCTGAATCCGCAGAAAGCTTATGAGCCGGAGGTGAAGGGGAATCGTTCTTCTATCTGGGTGTTGATCTGTACGGCACTTGCTATCCTTTGTATTGCTTGGATCAATTATATCAATATGACGGTAGCCCGTTCGATGGAACGAGCCAAAGAGATCGGTATACGTCGGGCTTCGGGGGCAAGCCGGAGGCAGGTTATTTCACAGTTCCTTTTCGAATCGTTGGTGACGAATAGTATTGCTTTTATCCTGGCTATCGGGCTGATGGAGGCGTTGATGCCTTCTTTCAATAACCAGACGGGACGGGATCTGAGTTTTTCCGTCTGGTTTACGACTTCACTGGGGTGGTATCTGTTGCTGATCTTTGCTGCCGGTGTGTTTCTGTCCGGCTTTTACCCGGCGACGGTTTTGTCCGGCATCAAGCCGATCCGGATGTTGAAAGGAAAGTTTACCCATACGCATGGGGCGACGGTCACCCGCAAGGTTTTGGTGGTGTTGCAATACACGGCTTCTCTGGTGTTGCTTTGCGGGACGTTGATCGTGTATGCGCAACTTCAATATATGCGGAATGCTTCTTTGGGGGTACGGGTGGACCAGACGCTGGTTCTTAAGTTCCCGGCGCAATGCGAGGAACTGGCTATGAAGTTGGAGGCATTTAAGAAAGAGGTGGCGTTATTGCCCTCCGTCAGGGCGGTGACGGTTTCTGGTGCAGTTCCCGGAACGGAGGTAACCGATTTCCTGTCCATCGTCCGCGAAAGTGATGTGACGAAGCAGACGCGCCTGTTGGAGATGTTGAACTGCGATGAGTTTTTTCTGGAAGCTTATGATCTGAAGTTCGTTTCCGGCCGTGGTTTTTCCGAAGATTACGGGGGAGATGTTTATAAGATCGTCCTGAACGAATCGGCTGTCCGTACGTTGGGATTCGAATCGTCCGATGCCGCTTTGGGGCAACGCTTGTCTGTCGAAACCGTCGATCAGCCGATGCAGATTATCGGGGTCGTGAAGGATTATCATCAACAATCGCTTAACAAAGATTTTACGCCGATCTTGTTTGCCCTGCATGAGAAATTGAGCTGGATGAAACAACGTTATATCTCTGTCGTTATGGAGAACGGTAACCCGCGTGATCTCGTGAAACAGGTCGAAGGAGCGTGGGAACGTTATTTCCCGGATTCCAGCTATGATTATTTCTTTCTCGACCAGTTTTTTGATCAGCAATACCGACAGGATGAAGTGTTTGGGTTGATTGTGGCGCTTTTTGCGATATTGGCGATCTTTATCTCTTGTATGGGATTGGCTGTTCTGGTTATGTTTTCTTGTTCGACTCGTATCCGGGAGATGGGAATCCGGAAGGTTCTGGGAGCTTCCCGGAGGCAGCTTTTCTTTGAATTGGGGCGAGAGTTCTTCCTGTTGATTGCTATTGCTGTTGTCATCGCCCTTCCGCTTTCGGGCTGGATCATGGGGGATTGGCTGAATCATTATTCGTTCCGCACGGACTGGAAAGCGTGGTTCTTCCTCGTTCCGGTCGTTTTATTGTGTGTGATCTCCTTGCTGACCATCGGTTGGCAAACCGCCAAAACCATCTTTAGCAAACCGGCCCGGTCTTTGCGTTACGAATAAAATACAAATGTACGCTATTTACTCATCTGACGGCGATAGCGTACATTTAATTTATTATTATATCAAGGACAATTGCATCAAAGTAGCTTTACTTTGGGGCCGTGGACAAAATCTGCAGCGGTTG
>ERZ1504920.618-NODE-618-length-9397-cov-4.249839_pt1 | contig 9397 bp, 10 predicted proteins | sample MGYA00574607_ERZ1504920 | MGnify/ENA primary metagenome ERZ1504920 (study PRJEB39906, sample SAMEA3182078) | gut metagenome | biome: human; feature: gut; material: Stool; isolation source: human stools | place: Canada | collected 2012-11-20 ...
CATGTACGGTTCTGAGGGGGGAAAGGGGCAGTAATGCCCCTGACCTACCCGGCAAAGCGATTGCCTCTGAAAACATGGCGGGCTACATACGCTACCTCTATAAGACCGTGCGTAAGTTCTTCGGAGAGGCGGTTGTGGTGACACAGGAGGTGGACGACATCATCTCCTCTCCCGTAGTCAAGGAAAGTATCATCAACAATTCGGACTGCAAGATACTGCTCGACCAGCGCAAGTACATGAACAAGTTCGACCAGATACAGGCACTTTTGGGACTGACGGATAAGGAACGGGGACAAATCCTCTCCATCAATCAGAGCAACGATGCCACACGGTCGTACAAGGAGGTGTGGATCGGACTGGGCGGCGTGCAGTCCGCCGTCTATGCCACGGAAGTGTCGAAAGCCGAATACCTCACCTACACGACGGAGGAGACGGAAAAGATGCGGGTGCTCGTACGAGCCGAGCAACTCGGCGGGAATATGGAGCTTGCCGTCAGGCAGCTTGCCGAAGAAGAATAGTCAAAAATAATCACACTAAAATCCAACGTAAAATGAGAAAGAAAATTTTAATGCTTATGGCGTGCGGTTGCCTCTTGGCAGGCAGCGCACACGCCCAATGGGTGGTCACAGACCCCACCAACCTTGCACAGAGTATCATCAACACGACCAAGGAAATCGTGCAGACCTCCAAGACGGTCAAGAACACGCTTGACAACTTCAAGGAGGTCGAGAAGCTCTACAATGAGAGCAAGAAGTACTACGATGCCCTGAAAAAGGTGAACGACCTCGTGCGGGATGCCCAACGGGTGAAGGAGACCATCCTGATGGTCGGAGAAATCTCCGACATCTATGTGAACAACTATAAGAAGATGCTCTCCGACCCGAACCTCCGACCGGAGGAGCTGGTCGCCATTGCCAACGGCTATACCAAACTGCTCGGAGAGAGTAACAACCTGCTCAAGGAGCTGAAGCAAGTGGTGAACATCACCACGCTGAAGATGACCGACAAGGAACGTATGGACGTGGTGGATCGCTGCTACAAGGAGGTGCGGGACTACCGCAACCTCGTGCGTTACTACACGAACAAGAACATCTCCGTGAGCTACCTCAGAGCCAAGAAGCAGCAGGACACTGACCGGGTGCTTTCGCTCTATGGAACGGACAACGAAAGGTATTGGTAGGTATGGGAGCGGAATTTGACAACCTGCACCAAGTCCTCCGTACCCTTTACACGGAGATGATGCCGATGTGCGGCGACATGATAGGTGTCGCCAAAGGCATTGCGGGCTTGGGCGCGCTCTTTTATGTGGCACTTCGGGTGTGGCAGACCTTGGCTCGTGCCGAACCCATTGACGTCTATCCGTTGCTCCGTCCCTTTGCGCTCGGTCTTTGCATCCTCTTCTTTCCGATGGTGCTGGAGACTATCAACGGGGTACTCAGTCCCGTTGTGCAAGGGACGCACAAGATGCTCGAAAAGCAGACCTTCAGTATGGACGAATACCGCAAGTTGCGGGACAAGCTGGAGTACGAGGCGATGGTGAAGAATCCCGAAACAGCCTATCTGGTCAGCAATGAGGAGTTCGACAAGAAACTGGATGAACTCGGTATTGCTCCCTCGGATATGGCGACGATGGCGGGAATGTATGTGGAACGCAGTATGTACAACCTCAAGAAATCGCTTCGCAATATGGTGCGGGAACTCTTGGAACTGCTTTTTGCTGCTGCCGCCTTGCTCATCGACACGCTTCGGACATTCTTTCTGATTGTACTCTCCATCTTGGGACCGATAGCCTTTGCCATCTCCGTATGGGACGGTTTTCAGAGCACCCTCACGCAATGGTTCACAAGGTATATCTCCATCTACCTGTGGTTGCCCGTGGCGGACTTGTTCAGTTCGATGCTGGCAAAGATTCAGGAGCTGATGCTCAAACATGACATCACGCAGTTGCAGAACGACCCTACCTATACGATAGATGCCTCGAACGGCGTGTATCTCGTCTTCATGATTATCGGTATCATCGGCTACTTCACCATTCCCACGGTTGCAGGCTGGGTGATACAGGCAGGTGGAGCGGGTAACTTCGGCAAGAACGTGAACTATGCGGCAGGAAAGGGTGCCGGTATCGCAGGTGCCGTAGGTGGAGCCGTTGGCGGTTTTGCCGGAGGACACGCACGAAACGCAATGAGCTATGCGGGGAGCAAAGCCAAAGACGTTGCCGGAAGATTGTTCCATCGGGGAGGAAATAAATCACCGGAATCATCCGAACAAAATTAAAAAGCTATGGAATTTAAGTCATTAAAGAATATCGAAACAAGTTTCAGGCAGATACGCCTCTTTACCTTGGTCGTCGTCTGCCTGTGCGTTCTCCTTGCTGGCTATTCGGTATGGAGTGCCTACTCCTTTGCCGAAGCCCAAAGGCAGAAAATCTATGTGCTGGATGGGGGAAAGTCGCTGATGCTCGCCCTGTCGCAGGATCTGTCGCAGAACAGACCCGCGGAAGCCAAGGAGCATGTGCGCCGCTTCCACGAGTTGTTCTTCACCCTTTCGCCCGATAAGAGTGCCATCGAGGGGAATATCTCCCGTGCGCTGCTCTTGGCGGACAAGAGTGCCTACAACTACTATCGGGATTTCTCAGAGAAAGGGTACTACAACCGTATCGTGGCGGGAAATATCAATCAGGTCGTACAGGTGGACAGCGTGCTCTGTGACTTCGACCGCTATCCCTATGCGGTACGGACGCATGCCCGGCAGATGATTATCCGTGCCACCAATGTGACCGAGCGCAGTCTCGTGACCGTATGTCACCTGCTCAATACGAGCCGCAGCGATGACAATCCGAATGGCTTCAATATCGAAGGGTTCGAGATTGTCGAGAACAAGGACATCAGTACCCGTAAGCGATGAAAAAGAAAAGTCTGTTCCAAATGATGCAGGAGGGAATGGAGGCAAGACTCCGCCGCCTGTGCGGACGCATCCCCGCTCATCTGAGGCTGTATGTCGTCCTGACGATGCTTCTTTTCTTCGCCCTCCTTGCCAACTACGTTTTCTTCAACGGTTTGTACCGCATCTTCTCCGATGGAGACTCCGAAGAGCAAACGTTGCCGGCAATCGAGCATATTGAAGCCCCCGAAGTAAGGCGGCTTTATCCCAACGACAGTATCAACCTATTAAAGTATTACGATTATGTTCCCATTCAAAAGAAAGACAGCCTTCGATACGAGCACCTCGCCTGAGCTGACGGAGGAAGAGAGACAAAGGCGAAAGAAATTTATCATTTATCCCCTGATGTTTCTGCTTTTTGCAGGCTCGATGTGGCTCATCTTCGCTCCTTCGGAGAAAGAAGAGGAGAAACAGGCAAAGGGCTTCAACACGGAAGTCCCTGACCCGATGGCAACCGAACTGATCGGTGATAAGAAGAAAGCCTACGAGAAGGAGATGATGGAACAGAAGGAGCAGGAACGGAGTCGTGCCATGCAAAGCCTTAGTTCCATGTTCGGGGAAATGACAGGAGGAGAGACTTCACAGGGAGCGGGCGAAGCGTCCGCTTGGGAGTCTGACCCCTCGAATGAGAGTGAGGGATACACGTCCCGACATTCTGCTCCGCAAGATGGCTTTCACGCTTCGGCATCCGCCTATCAGGACATCAACCGCACGCTCGGCAGTTTCTATGAAGCACCGAGAGAAGACCCTGAAAAGGAGGAACTGCGTGCCCGTTTGGCAGAGTTGGAAAACCGTATGAGCAGCGAACAGCAGTCGCCTGCCATAACCGTAAACGACCAGATGGCATTGCTTGAAAAGTCCTATCAACTGGCAGCAAAGTATATGCCGTCGGGCGGTGGACAGCAGTTGCCAAGTAAGGCATTGGTTTCGGATGGGGAGACGGCTTCCGAAAGGAAAGCGGTCGCAACCACCCGAAACGGGAAGGCGGTAGCCTTTCCCGTTGCCCCCGTGAGCGAGCAAGTGGTGTCGGCTCTGGCGCAGCCGATGAGCGACTCGACTTTCCGCTCCGAATATGTCAAGGAGAGAAATTTCCTATTTCAAACTGCTATCGGGACAGCCTCACAGACGGAGAGAAACACCATATCAGCCTGTGTGCATAACAACCAGACGGTTACGGACGGGCAAATCGTACGTTTCCGTCTCTTGGAGCCGATGTTGGTATCGGGCTGGGAGATTCCACGCAACGCCTTTGTCGTGGGAACGACAAAGCTACAGGGCGAACGGCTCGCCGTTGTCATTTCTTCGCTGGAATATCACGGGAACATCATCCCCGTGGAGTTGGCGGTGTACGATACGGACGGACAAGCTGGGATATTCATCCCCGGCTCGATGGAGCGCAGTGCCGCCAAGGAGATTGTCGCAGGAATGGGTACTTCCGCAGGCAGCAGTATGAACTTCTCCACTGATGCGGGCGCACAGCTTGCCGCTGATTTGGGGAAGGGACTGATACAAGGCACCTCGCAGTATTTCTCTAAGAAAATGCGTACCGTCAAGGTGCATCTGAAGGCTGGTTACAAGGTATTGCTCTACCAACCGGACAACAAGTAATTCACAGTTATTATTCACCACTTTAATCCAAAGTAAAAATGAAAAGAACAGTTTTAGCCATCGCCCTGATGCTGGGCGCAGTCTGTGCCAACGCACAGGAAACAACTTCAAGCGGAGACCTCTATCAGGGACTGACCCGCAAAATTGCCTTTGAGCGGATGATACCGCCTCACGGGTTGGAAATCACCTACGACAAGACGGTACACATCATCTTCCCCTCTGCCGTGCGCTATGTCGATTTGGGTTCGCCCAATCTCATTGCGGGGAAGGCGGACGGTGCGGAAAACGTTATCCGTGTGAAAGCGACGGTCAAAGACTTCCGTGAAGAGACGAACATGAGTGTCATCACCGAAGACGGGGCATTCTACACCTTCAATGTCAAGTATGCAAGCGAGCCACTACTACTCAATGTGGAAATGGCGGACTTTATCCACGACGGAGCGAGCGTAAACCGTCCGAACAACGCTATGGAGGTCTATCTCAAGGAACTCGGAAGCGAAAGCCCGATGCTGGTAAGGCTCATCATGAAATCCATTCACAAGGAGGACAGGCGGACGGTGAAGCACATCGGCAGCAAGGCTTTCGGTATTCAGTACCTGCTCAAAGGGTTGTATTCGCATAACGGACTGCTGTACTTCCATACGGAACTGCGCAACAAGTCCAACGTGCCGTTCGACATCGACTTCATCACGTTTAAGATCGTGGACAAAAAGGTCGCCAAGCAGACCGCCATGCAGGAGCAGGTACTGCTTCCGCTGCGTGCCTACAACTACATCACCTGCGTGGCGGGGCAGAAGAGCGGTCGCACGGTATTCACCCTGCAAAAGTTCACCATCCCCGATGACAAGCAGCTCATTGTGGAGATGCACGAGAAGAACGGAGGAAGACACCAATCCTTTATCGTGGAGAATGAAGACCTTGTGCGTGCAAGGGAAATCAACGAACTCAAAGTGAAGTGATATGAGAAAGCTCGCATTTTTCCTGTTTGTCGTGATGCTTGCCCTCTTTGCAGGACAGGCGCACGCCCAACGCTGTCTGCCCAAGATGAAAGGCATACGCCTGACCTCCGGTATGGCGGATGGTTTTTATTCTCCCTCTTCAAAGAATGAGACTGGATACTCGTTCGGGGCTTCGCTTGCCACCTACACCCAAGGCGGACATCAATGGGTGTTCGGGGTGGAGTATCTCCGCAGATACCATCCTTATCGGGATAGCCGTATCCCTGTGGAACAGTTCACGGGCGAGGGAGGTTTCTTCTGTAACGTGCTTTCAGACGGAAGCAAGACCTTCTTCCTCTCCGCAGGCGTTTCCGCCTTGGCGGGCTATGAGACGGTCAATGGCGGAAAGAAGCTGCTCTTTGACGGCTCAACGCTACGCAATAAGGAGGGCTTTCTTTATGGGGGTGCCGTCACCTTGCAGGCGGAGACCTATCTGACGGACAGATTGGTGTTGCTGTTCTATGGCAGGGAACGTTGTCTGTGGGGTGGCTCTACGGAGCGTTTCCATGCCCAGTACGGTGTCGGACTGAAAATCATGCTGGACTGATGGACGTGCGACGGATGAGAGAAATCCCCATTGCGGACTTCCTCAGCGCAATGGGGATTCAGCCCAAAAAGCAGAAAGGAAATGCCTTGTGGTATTCTGCCCCTTACCGCACGGAGCGGACACCCTCGTTCAAGGTCGATACCGCCAAGAATGTCTGGTTCGATTTCGGGACAGGCAAAGGCGGCGACATCTTCGACTTGGCGGGAGAGTTTATTGGAAGCGGTGATTTTCTCCTGCGGGCGGCTTTCATCGCCAAGAGTGGAACGTATCCGCTACCTGCTTTGGAACAACCGCAAAGAAGCGAAAAGAAAGAAGCCGTTTTCGAGGATATTTGGGTGCGACCATTGCAGGACTGCAAATTGCTGGGGTATCTGAGGGGACGGGGCATTTTTGCCGATACTGCCATACCCAACTGTGAGGAGGTCCGATACCGTGTGCATGGCAAACGATACTATGCCATCGGCTTTCGCAACGAGGCAGGAGGATTGGAGCTGCGCAACCGCTTCTTCAAGGGCTGCATCCCACCGAAGGATATTTCACTGAAGCGTAACGGCTCGGACGGATGTGCCGTATTCGAGGGCTTTATGGATTACCTCTCGGCTATGCAACTCGGCATCATTGCTTCGGATTGGCTTGTGCTTAATTCCGTTTCCAACGTGGAGAAGGCGGTGAATGCCTTGCACGGCTATGAAAGGATAGAATGCTTCCTCGACAACGACGAGGCGGGGCGAAGGACTTTTCAAAGGCTGTACGACTGCTTTGGGGAGAAGGTCATCGACCGTTCCTCCCTGTATGCCGACCATAAGGATTTGAATGAGTTTCTGCTTTCCAAGAATGCAGAACAATGTATAACAAAACGATAACGAACAATGAAGAAGAAAATATTGAATACGATTTGGGTAATGGGGGTACTCTCCATTGCCGTGTTTTGCCTATCTGCTTGTGATAGGGAGTTGGATGTGGAGCAGTCTTATCCGTTCACGCTCGAAATGATGCCGGTGCAGAAGCACATCGCCAAGGGGCAGACGGCAGAGATACGCTGCACGCTCAAACGGCAGGGACGGTTTGAGGACGCACGCTATACCATCCGTTATTTTCAACCCGACGGCAGGGGAAGATTGAGGATGGATAACGGCACGGTCTTCAAGCCCAATGACCGCTATCCGCTCACGAAAGAGGAGTTCAGGCTATACTACACCTCCGCTTCCACCGACCAACAGATGATAGATGTGTATGTGGAGGATAATTTCGGACAGACGGTGAAACTCTCGTTTGAGTTCAACAGCCAAAAGGACGAGGAAAAGGAGAAGAAAGATGAGGATAGGAAGTAAACTTGTCGTCTTGTGCCTTGTCTGCCCTTTCTGCTTACGGCTTTCGGCTCAGGACGGCAGAAACGCCTTGCTCTCGCTTCCTCCATTCGAGCGTGCCATTGTCTGCATCAAGCACTTTGAGGGCTTGCATACTTGGAAAGACTACCCGTATGTAGGCTATGGACACAGGCTTCTGCCCGGAGAACGGTTCACGACGGCGATGACGGAACGACAGGCGGACTCTCTGCTTCGGACAGACCTGATGAAGCGTCTGATGATGTTCAAGGACTACGGCAAGGATGCTCTGCTGCTTGCCGTCCTGTCCTACAATGTCGGGACGGGTAGGTTGCTCGGATACGGCAAACATCCCAAGAGCCAATTGCTGCGGAAGATAGAATTGGGCGACAGGAATTTCTATCGTGAATTTATATCTTTCTGCCGATACAAGGGCAAAGTCCTCAGAGGGCTTGTCAAACGACGAAAAGTAGAGTTTGCCCTGTTTTATGTACCCTGATTATCAAACACGCTCCTTGCAAGTTCTATCGACTTGTGAGGAACGTTTTCTTGCCGTTAAATTCGTCCTTCTCGTTATATATGAGTAACTTTGTAAATTAAACTTCAAAGAATATGGGAATAGAGAAACTTACGACATTGGCTTTTTCGATGTATTCAAATAAGGGAGCGTATGCCCTGTTGCTCGGTTCTGGCATCTCGCGTTCAGCTTATATCCCCTCAGGATGGGAAGTGGAAGAGAAACTTATTCAGAAAATTGGGGCATCACAAGGTGTTGCAGAGTCTGAAGATTGGCATCAATGGTACAAAGGCTGCTATCAGCAATCTGCATCTTATTCTGCTCTTCTTGGGGAAATTGTAAAGACTCCAACAGAACGAGTGCAGTTGATGAAATCTTTTTTTGAGCCAACGGATGAAGAAAAAGAAGTAGGTTGGAAGACCCCAACCAAAGCACATCTTTCCATTGCAAGATTGGCAAAGAAGGGATATGTTCGTGTTATCTTGACAACAAACTTTGACCGCCTTCTTGAAAAGGCGTTTGAATTGGAAGGAGTCACTCCACAAGTTATTAGTCATGAAGGAGCCATATCACAAGCAACACCTATCGTACACAGCAAGATACCAACTATCATTAAGATAAATGGAGACTATATAGATTGTCAATTCAGAAATACGACGGAAGAACTGGATGAATACCCAGAACAGATGAAATTGTATCTGCACCGTATTTTTGAGGAATATGGCTTGGTCACTTGCGGATGGTCAGGAGAATGGGATAAAGGCTTAATTGAAATCATTAATGGTGCAACACATTCTCGTTATAATTCTTTTTTCGCTTATGTCGGAGAAGCAAAAAATAGCATAATGTCTCTGTCTCGAGATCGTTTGGGAGAACTTATGCCAATAGAGAGTGCCGATAATTTGTTCTCAGAACTCTATGAGCAAATTATGGCTTTGGAAAAATATGATGCGAATGCTAATATGAACCATGAGATGATGATGGCACGAGTAAAAAAATATCTCTCATCAAAGCAATATGACATTGAGTTTGCAGACATAATAGAAAAATGGGGAGCAGAAGCATATAATCAGATTACGGAAGTTGCCCATTATAATTTTTCACTTACCAAAGATGCCTTTGAACGCTATTTAGAAATTCATCTCCGTGCAATAGCTCCACTATTAGATGCTGCAATACTCACGGCAAGATGGGGAAAGGAGTGGCATATCAAACTTTTTGGTGATATTCTAATAAAGCTGTGTATAAAACCTTTCAAAAACGGCGAAAGAGGGGTAGCTGAGACTTCATACATACACGCATTAGCTCCCATGTTATTGTTAAATGTAATTGGTATTGCTTGTGTGAAATTTGGACGTTTCAAGGAGTTAAATTCTATTCTAAAACTTTCTGTACCTGAGGGTAATTTTATGGGGTATTATCGGCAGCCTTTACTGTACCTACTTGGTGGTACGCATTGGAC
>ERZ1504920.654-NODE-654-length-9092-cov-3.085095_pt1 | contig 9092 bp, 7 predicted proteins | sample MGYA00574607_ERZ1504920 | MGnify/ENA primary metagenome ERZ1504920 (study PRJEB39906, sample SAMEA3182078) | gut metagenome | biome: human; feature: gut; material: Stool; isolation source: human stools | place: Canada | collected 2012-11-20 ...
GGCTTCGCGCGTGAGCGTATTCTGCGCCGACGAGACGCGGGCGATGCCGAAATCAAATCGGCATACCGCAAGCTTGCCCGCAAATATCACCCCGATCTTAACAAAGACGACAAAGACGCTGCGGAGAAGTTCAAGGAAATTTCCTGTGCTTACGATATTTTGGGCGATAAGGAAAAACGCAAAAAATATGATAACAACGAAATAGACGCTGACGGCAAACCGACCGGATTTGGCGCCGGTTTCGGTCAGGGCGGCTATTCGTCCTATGGAGGCGGTCCTTTCGGACAGGGAGGCGGCCGCACCTATTACAGCGGCAACGGAGAAAATTTCGACTTCTCTTCCATTTTCGGTGACGATATTTTTTCACAGTTTACCGGCGGCGGTTCCGGCTTTCAGGGTTTTGGCGGAGCTTCGCGCCGTGCCCGCAAGGGTCAGGATATTGCCTATACCATGCGGGTCGATTTTCTGGATGCGGCCAAAGGCGCTGAAAAAGGCGTTATTATTAACGGCAAAAACATCAACGTCAAGATCCCGGCCGGAACCGAAGACGGACAGACCCTGCGCCTGAAAGGACTGGGATACGAGGGGTTTAACGGCGGAGCCAACGGCGACGTGCTGATAACGGTCAATGTTGACAGGCACCCGTATTTTAGCAGCGAAGGGTTGAATATTCTGCTTGATTTGCCGATTACCGTCAAAGAGGCGATTCTCGGCGCCAAGATAACCGTGCCGACCATCAGCGGCAAGGTTGTGGTCAACATTCCGCCCTACACGTCTTCGGGCGAAAAACTGCGGTTGAAAGGCAAAGGCATCAAGAGCCGGAACGGACAGGGGGATCAGTTCATAACGCTCCGTATCGTGGCCCCGAAAGCCAAAAACGCCGAATTGGAAAAGGCTCTGGCCGCAATGCCGGATGAAACGGTCAGGAACTTTTAATGTTTTTGGAACAGCTGCGCGACTTTGAATGGTATAACGAACCAGCCGACGTTTCTTTCGATGAAAGGGGCATGCGGGTTTTGAGCCGGGCCAGAACCGATTTCTGGCAGAGTCTGCACCACAGGTTTTCCAAAGACGACGGCCATTTCTTTTTCACGCGCAAAACCGGCAATTTTTCCTGCACTGTCAAATGGAATTTTGAAACCGACGGCAGTTTTGACCAATGCGGCATTATGCTCCGTATAGACGAACGCAACTGGGTAAAGGCTTCGGTAATGTTTGAAAATTTCCGGGCGCCGCTGCTCGGTACCTGTGTAACCAATGCCGGCTCTTCCGACTGGGCTTCTCAGGAAATTCCCATTGGCATTAACCAAATCTGGTATCAGCTCAAGCGCATTAACGGCGATTGTGTGCTTCATGTGTCACTGGACGGCAAAAAATTTAAACAGGTGCGTATGTTCCATTTGCTCAACGATTGCCCGGAAGTCAAAATCGGCGCTTATGCCTGCAGTCCGCAGCGCGACGATTTCGAAGCGATTCTGTCACAGATTGACTTTGAATAAATACTCGAAAAAACTGTTCAATTTTAAAAATCTGTGCTTAGGTTAAAAGGTCAGGAACAGAGATTATATAAGGAAAACACAATGATGAAAAACAAGTTTTGGATTTTTTTGATGTCAACGCTCTTATTATCGGAGGCTGCCATGGCAGAAGCAGTTGTAAAAAAACTTCCCGTCCCGGTCGTTGCCGGAGGCAAACCGCTGATGGAGACAATCGGCGAAAGAAAAACGATTCGCGAATTTAAGGCGCAGAATGTTGACGACCAGACCCTGAGTGAAATTCTCTGGGTTGCTTTTGGCATCAGCCATGACGGCAAAAGGACGATTCCTACGGCCATGAATCAGCAGAACCTCAAAGTATATGTCGTCAGAAACGACGGAGCCTGGTTGTATGACGCCGCTGAAAATTCCCTGACGCAGGTAACCGCCGAAAACCTTCAGCCGTTGTTTGCCACGCAGGATTTCATGAAAGATGTTCCGGTCAATCTGGTCTATGTCGGCAGCGATGAGAAATATTCGCCGATGCATGCCGGTTCAGCTTATCAGAATGTTGGGCTTTATGCCGCGTCAAAAGGCATGCACAGCGTTGTCAGAGGTTATTTTGACAACGACAGGGTAGCCAAGGCGCTTAATTTGGAAAACGGCGAAAGGGCCATTGTTTCGCAGGCCATAGGTTGGTAAAACGCCGGTTTGTAAAAATTACCCGCCTTTATTGCTAAAGGCGGGTTTTTTTAGAATTCCAATACACCGATATAAGAGTTGCCGTCGTCTTTGTCATTCGGGTCAGCAGGATCTCCCGAACGATGGTCGTTATTTAACCGGATTTCGTCAACGTCAGAACAGTATAACCACATTTGCGTACTGTCATATTCGGTAGATGACCAGAAACAGTCGAAGATTACCGTCTGCCCTATTTTCTTTAAGGATTCGTTTATGGTCGTTAAGTTTTGTTTATAGCTGTTCAACACGCCGGCCGCAGGCAGGCACCACTTGCCTTTGGTAGCGGGCGTCGGTGCATAGCTGCGTATTCTTGCCGCCGCATAACCGCTGCCGACGGCGCTGACGATGATGTCCGTATTGGCACAGCTGTCAAAATCTTTTATCGCCGCTGATTTGCTTGTCCGGTTCGGCAGGGCGGAAATGTCAAAGGCGGCTCTTCCCGAAAACCATTGCTGGCCTAAAACACCGCTCATGACCTGTCCGTGTTCTCCGTCCGGTGTCACATAAGCCACAACGCCCAAAGCTTTTTTGCTGCTGTCGTATTCGCTTGAAGTCGAGCAGCTTCCGTCGCTGTAGTAAACAGAACCGATTTGACACTTGGGTTCGCTTTTTGCAACTTCACATTTTGCCTGACAGTCGGCATAATAGCTTTCGCAGCCGTATGGATGAGAAACTTCAATCCGGTTTCGGCAGTTGTCGTTATAAGCCGTTTTGCATTTACCGGAACAGTCCGGCCAGTATTCGGCACAGCCATAAGGCGTTGAAACCGAACTGCGGTTATGACAGTTGTCGGTATAAGCTTTCTTACATACTGTTTCGCAGGGAGAAACATAGTATTCTTCACAGCCGTATTGCCCTTCGACAACCCCGGCCGGACACTTGCAGGATATGTATTTGCCGTCGCAGCTCTCTCCGGAGCCGATTTGCGGCGTTGGGCAGGAAACCAGCGTTTCAACGCATTTGCAGCTTTTGCCGTAAGCCGTGTTATATGGACAAGCTCCGTCAATTTCCTGTAAGGAGGAGCAGTTCAGTCTGACAAAACCTTCGTTTTTACACTGTTGCTCCGTATTGATTTTGTAATCGCCGTTTCCGGAATCAAAACCCGCCTCGCCGCAGTTGTCGGCGCCAAGAAAACACACGGAAGCCGTCTTATAGGCATGAGCCATATCGGCAAAAGAGACGGGCTCTGGCCGGGGTGTGCGTGTGTGTGTTGCATAAATGCCTGAGGCAACTGCTGCGTCGGAAAGAGCAAGTGCCGTTCCCGACAGTAAAGAGATAAGTAAAACAGATTTCTTCATCATAGTATCACCTCACGACAGTTAAAACCAAAGCCCGTTAAACAGGTGAGGAAAATTTGCCCGAAAATATGGCAGAATGAGAGAAAAGATAATCCTGAATCGATTCTTCCGACACATATCCGCCGGCGATACTCCGCCACGGTTAAACATCCACACCTGTAAATTAGCATAAACTGATTCGGAGAAAGAGTCAACCATTAATGAGGCTGCAAATTTTTCTGTCAACCAATAATGGACGTATGTTTATTTTTGTCCCATCTAAAAAACATAAAAAAACACCCCGGAAATCCGGGGTGTTCAAAAAGATACGAACTTACTTCTTCAGCTGGGAAGCGACTTCGGCAGCGAAATCTTCATTGCGCTTTTCCAAACCTTCGCCCAGACGGAAGCAGACAAAAGCTTTCAGTTTAATGTCGGCACCCATTTCTTTGGCCGCGTCGGCAACAATCTGTTTAACCTTTTTGTCCGGATCCATAATGTAAGCCTGTTCTTCCAGAACGACTTCGTCAAAATATTTTTTGATACGGCCTTCAACCATTTTTTCAATGATGTTTTCAGGCTTGCCGGAAGCTTTGGCCTGTTCGGAGAAAATGGCTTTCTCGTGATCGATAGAAGCCTGGTCGACGTCGGCAATTGTCAGAAACTGCGGATTCGAAGCGGCAACGTGCATGGCGATATGTTTGCCGAGTTCCTGCAGTTTGGCTTTGTCGCCGTTCGATTCGAGAGCGACCAGAACGCCGATTTTGCCCAGATTCGGTTTGCAGGCGTTGTGAACGTAAGAGGCGATAACGCCGTTGCTGACTTCCAGCATGGCGGCGCGGCGCAGGTTCATGTTTTCGCCGATTTTCGCAATCAGGTCGGTCAGGCGTTCTTCAAAGGATTTGTGAACTTTCGGGCACTGAAAAGTCTTCATGTCGCAGACTTCGCCGTTGTGCATCAAAGCAACCAGAGCGGCGTCGGCAACATATTCCTGAAACATGTCGTTCTTGGCGACAAAGTCGGTTTCGGAGTTTACTTCGACAACGGCGCCTTTGTTGCCGTCAACGGCAACCGCAACCAGACCTTCGGCCGCAATGCGGCTGGCCTTTTTGGCAGCCGAAGCCAGGCCTTTTTTGCGCAGCCAGTCAACGGCGGCTTCCATGTCGCCGTTAGTTTCGGTCAGGGCTTTTTTGCAGTCCAGCATGCCGGCACTGGTGCTTTCTCTTAAATCTTTAACCATTTGGGCAGTAATTTCTGTCATTTGTTTTTTTCCTCATCACAATTTTTAAACCATTGCGGCGATATTCATTAAAAAACAAATACCGCCGCATAAAGTTTCAGACTTTATTTTGAAAGAATATTTTTCAATTATTCTTCAACGGCTCAACTTCCTCTTTGGCTTTTTTGGAAGTTCTCTTTTTGGCCGGTTTGGCTTCTACGGCGTCAACGGCTTCTTCAACCTTAACGCCCTGAGCCGCAATTTCGGCCTGCATGCCGTCCAGAACGGCGCCGGAAACCAGTTCGCAGTAGAACTGAATGGCGCGAATGGCGTCGTCGTTGCCCGGAACCGGGAAGTCAACGTCGTTCGGGTTGGCGTTGGTATCGGTAATGCCGATAACCGGAATGCCCAGCTTTTTGGCTTCTTTAACGGCTAAGGCTTCTTTCGGCGTATCAATGACGAACAGCAGATCCGGCTGACCGCCCATGTTCATGATGCCGCTGAGTTCGCTGGCCAGTTTTTCACGCTCTTTTTTCAGGTTCAGCATTTCTTTTTTTGTGTAACCCTCATAAGCGTTTTTTTCTTCCATTTCGTTCAGTTTGACCAAACGGGAAATTGATTTGTATACGGTTTTCCAGTTGGTAAGCATACCGCCGAGCCAGCGATGGTTGACATAATACTGTCCGCATCTTTCGGCATTCTCTTTGACGATGTCCTGAGCCTGTCTTTTAGTGCCGACAAACAGAACCTTACCGCCCTGAGCGGCAATGTCGCGCGCAGCGGCCAGAGCCGTATACAGCATCGGATAGGTTTTCTGCAGGTCGATGATGTGGATGTTGTCTTTCTTTCCGTAGATGTACGGAGCCATTTGCGGGTTCCAGCGGCGTGCATGGTGACCGAAATGAACACCTGCTTCAACCATCTGGCGTAATGTAAATTGTGGAATTGCCATTATAAATGTCCTTATTTTTCCAGTTAAACCTCCGCAGATTCTAAAAACCGCTCTCGCGGCACCGGAGCGAAACGCGAACGCCGCATTCCGCCTTATCTGCGTGCGAAATTACAGAAAACATATGTTTTCCGAGCTTTCTTTTATACGCTATTTGTCTAAATATCAAGCTTTTTTTGCGTGCGGCGGCAAAATTTTTTCCGATGCCGGGAAACCGGTCTTTTTTTTGTTTATGAATCGACCTTAAAGCTTGCGTTTCTGCCGCTTTTGCGCTAATTTACGCCCATCGTAAAGGAAAATTTGAGGAAGAAATGTCGGATTTATTTGATAGCACGGCGCCGCAGCAGCAGTCCTATTCGGCGCAGGATATTCAGGTTTTGGAAGGTTTGGAGGCGGTCCGCGCCCGTCCGGGCATGTACATCGGCGGCACGGATGCCACGGCGCTGCACCATTTGGTTGCCGAAATTCTGGACAACTCGATGGACGAGGCAGTCGCCGGTTTTGCCAACCGTATCGAAGTCCGTATGAATGCCGACAGTTCCGTTACCGTTACCGACAACGGCCGCGGCATTCCGGTTGACCCGCACCCGAAATATCCGAACCTGTCGGCGCTTGAGGTTATTCTGACCATGTTGCATTCCGGCGGAAAGTTTGGCGGCGGTGCCTATAAGGTTTCCGGCGGTCTGCACGGCGTCGGCCTGTCGGTGGTCAATGCGCTTTCTTCATCGCTGGTCGTCGAAATTGCCCGTGACAAAAAACTTTATCGCCAGGCTTATGAAAAAGGCAAGCCGGTAACGCCGCTTGAGTTGGTCGGCAATGCGCCGAACCGCCGCGGCACTTCGGTTACCTTTCTGCCTGACCCCGAGATTTTTAACGGCAATTCAACCCTGAATCCGAACCGGGTTTACCGTATGGCGCGTTCCAAGGCCTTTTTGTTCAAAGGCATTCACATCAACTGGAAATGTGCGCCCGAAATTCTCAGCGAAGGCGACCAGACCCCGCAGGAGGCCGAACTGCATTATCCCAACGGTTTGCTCGATTTCTTAAATTATCAGGTCGGCGCTCGTCCGACCGTCAACCGCATGGCCTTTTCCGGAGATGCCGAACTGGCGAATGACGAGGGACGGGTCGAATGGTCGGTAACCTGGCCCGAAGATGAAAACGGTTTCTGCTATTCCTACTGCAATACGGTCATTACGCCCGACGGCGGCACGCATGAACTTGGTTTTCGTTCGGCATTGATTCGCAGCCTGAAAGAATACGGCGAAATGGCCAATATCAAAAAGGTGTCTCAGGTTACGGCCGAGGACTTTTTGAGCGATGCCTGCGTCATGCTGTCGGTTTTTATCCGCGATCCGCAGTTTCAGGGGCAGACCAAGGACAAGCTGACCTCGACCAAGGCGGTTCGTTTGGTCGAGCAGGCCGTCAAGGATTCGTTTGACCACTGGCTCAGCTCCGACAAGGAAAATGCCGCTGCGCTGATTGAATATGTGATTGAGCGTGCCGAAAGCCGTAAAAAGAAAAAAGAAGAAAAAATTCAAAACCGCAAATCGCCGACCAAAAAACTGCGCCTGCCCGGCAAACTGGCCGACTGTTCGCAGGCCGCGGCCGAAAATACCGAAATCTTTATCGTCGAGGGCGATTCGGCGGGCGGTTCCGCTAAACAGGGGCGCGACCGCATGACCCAGGCAATTTTGCCTTTGCGCGGCAAAATTTTAAACGTAGCCAGCGCTTCGCTTGACAAGATTACCCAGAATCAGGAAATCAAAGACATGATTGAGGCGCTGGGTTGCGGCATCAAGGAAAACTACCGGGAAGAAAATCTGCGTTACGAAAAAATCATCATTATGACCGATGCGGACGTTGACGGTGCGCACATTGCTTCGTTGCTGATGACGTTCTTCTATCAGCAGATGCCGAAGCTGATTGAAAACGGACATTTGTATATTGCAACGCCGCCGCTGTATAAGATTGTTGTCGGCAACAAAAATTTCTATGCGCTGGACGATGACGACAAAGATGCGATTCTCAAAAAGGAGGTCAAGGGCAATCAAAAGGTCGAAATCAGCCGCTTTAAAGGCTTGGGCGAAATGAGTGCCCTGCAGTTGAAAGAAACGACCATGGACAAGAAAAAGCGCCTGCTGTTGAAGGTGCTGATTCCTTCCTGCAATACGGAGGAGGGCAAAGAAGAAGCCTTTGAAACTCGCCGTCAGGTTGAACGCCTAATGGGTAAAAATCCGGAAATGCGCTTCAAATTTATCATTGAGCGCGCCAAGTTTGTTGATGATTTGGATATTTAACCGTGATTCGCCGAGCCGTTCCTGCCGATACGGATAAAATCATGTCGCTGTGGTTCAGGGAAAACGCAGCGGCGCATTCTTTCATTCCGCGGCGCTTCTGGGAAAATTGTGCGGAGATGGTCAGAACCGAACGGTTGCCTGCCGCTGAAACCTTCGTTTTCTGCGATAAGCGTCAGATTAAGGGATTTATCAGTCTGCTGAACGGGGATTATGTCGGCGCGCTTTTTGTCCGTGAAGATTGTCAGGGAAAAGGCATTGGTCTCAGATTGCTGGAATATGTCCGCCGGCGGCGGCCCCGTCTGAGTCTCCATGCCTATGTCCGGAATGCGGGCGCGCTGTGTTTTTACCGCCGCTGCGGATTCAAGATTGTTGCGGAAAGCGTCAATGAACAAACCCAAGAACCGGAAGTCCTGCTGGTTTGGAGCCGGGGCTGCCTCAGCGGTTGCCGCAACCGTTTTCCGGGTGATTCGTAGAGGAGTCGTTATGCCGAAAATTTCAGTGATTACCGTTTGCTACAATGAACCGGAGGTCAAACGTACTTGTGACAGTATTCTCGGGCAAAGTTCCGGAGATTACGAATGGCTGGTTATTGACGGCGGTTCAACAGGTCAGTGTCTTGAAACCCTGCGGGCTTATGCCGGCAAGGCAGCCTGTTTTGTTTCGGAACGGGACAATGGCATCTATGACGCCATGAACAAGGGCATAGCAAGGGCGCGGGGAGAGTATCTTATTTTTATGAATGCAGGCGACGTATTTTTTCACTCGGAAATCCTTCGGCTGGTTGAGCCTTATCTGAACGGCGAAAATGAGGTTGTTTACGGCGATACGCAATATATTAACGAAGACGGTTCTTCCGAAATTGTTTCCTGTCCGGATTCGTTGCCGAAAGAGTTTTTTATCGGCAACACCATAAATCATCAGTCTGCCTTTATCCGGCGCAGCCTTTTTGCACGGTTTGGCTGTTATGATGAAAATTTTCCGATTTTTGCCGATGTGGAAAAATGGCTGGTTTATAAGGAAAACGGCTGCCGCTTCAAACATTTGCCCGTTATCGTGGCCGGATTCTATCGTACCGGCGTTTCCAGCCGCTATACCTGTCTCTTATACACATCTCCGAGCCCACGAGACCGT
>ERZ1504920.695-NODE-695-length-8834-cov-2.724570_pt1 | contig 8834 bp, 6 predicted proteins | sample MGYA00574607_ERZ1504920 | MGnify/ENA primary metagenome ERZ1504920 (study PRJEB39906, sample SAMEA3182078) | gut metagenome | biome: human; feature: gut; material: Stool; isolation source: human stools | place: Canada | collected 2012-11-20 ...
TTGTTCACCTTGGCGGCGAGTATGTCGTACGGTTTGTCGAACTCGAACTGTGGCGCGATGTCCTGTAAGGTGGTGCCTTCGGGAAACTCCTTGAAGGTTCCTGTGTTTTTGCAGAATATTCTTACCATAAGACCAAAAATATGTGATTTGACAAATATACGAACAAAATGCCGCTTGGCAAAGAGGCGGCATGTCCAAAACACAATTCAAAAGGTACTGTCCAACTGTCCAAAACACCTTCCGCTCGTTGCACGAAGTGGAAAAATTGTTATCTTTGCGTTTTCGGAAACATCAGTAATATTCTTATAATGAAAAAAGCAATCGTTTTCGCAGCAGCCATGCTGCTTTCCGTCGGAGCCTTCGCCCAGAATGATCTGAAGAAGGTGAATGACGTGATTGAGCCGCTTCCCGGTGGAAGTGTGACCTTCAACGGCTATTTCGCCGATGACATCCAGAGTTCAATTGACCGTTGGGTCAAAGGCGTGATGCCTTACGACAAGGTCATCGACTTCTTTGTCAAGGGCCGTCCGCAGTTCGCTCTCGGCGAGATGCCGGGAAAGAGCATCCGCACGAACTCTCTTCTCTACCGCTACACCCAGGATCCTGAACTCAAGGAATTGACCAAGGAACTGGTCTACAAGCTGATGGCGACAGAGAGAAGCAACGGAAGCATCAGCTGCACCACGGTTGACGATCAGCCTGGAGACCGCGACGGCGACATCTGGGAGAGGAAGTACGTCATGCTTGGCCTGCTTCAGTACTATGCTGACGTGGAGCAGGATCCGAGGGTTCTTTCGGCGGTGGAGAAGGAGGCGAAGAGCGTTATCGACCAGGTCGGTCCGGCTCCTAAGAAGGGCATCACGCAGCTCGGATGGAGCGCCACCAAGATCGAGTCTTCATCGATCCTTGAGCCTATGATGAGGCTTTACTTCATCACCGGCAAGCAGGAGTACCTTGATTTCTCTGAATATATCGTCAGGACCGGAGCCTCCAAGGGCAGCAACATATTCCAGCAGGTCTATGAAGGCACGCCTCTCTACCAGGTGGGCAAGCCTTATCCGAAGGCCTACGAGATGACCTCCGTCTGGGAGGGTCTTGCTGAATATTACCGCGCGACCGGCGATCCTAAATGGAAGGTGTGCCTCGACAATTTCTTCAACGACGTGAAGGATCACGAGGTTACGATCATCGGCAACGCCGGCTCGGATGTCTACTGGCCTAAGCTTTACGGTGAAGGCTGGAGCAACACCGCCGTAGAGCAGACCAATCCTGACATCAAGAGGATGATGGAGACCTGCGTCGGCGTGACGTGGATGAAGTACTGCTCACAGTATCTTCGTCTCACGGGCGACCCTGCCGCCGTTGACTACATCGAGAAATATGCCTACAACGGCCTTCTCGGCGCCATGAAGCCGGATGGCAAGGGATTCAGCTACGTGAACCTTCTCAATGGATCGAAGGTCACCAACAGCGGCTGGGGAACCAACATTGACGGCCAGCCTGTCACCTGCTGCAATCTCAGCGGCCCTTGCGGACTGTCCTACCTGCCTTACGTCGCGGCTATGCAGTCAAAGGAAGGTCCGGTGCTGAATCTCTACAACGCCGGGACCGTCACCGCCAGGACAGCCGCCGGCAACGAGGTGAAGCTTGGAATCGTCACTGAATATCCTCGCGCGAACGAGGTGAGGATCTCCGTTGATCCGGCCTCCAAGGAGAAGTTCACGGTGAAACTGCACATCCCTTCGTGGAGTGAGAACACCTACGTGGCCGTGAATGGCAGACATGTGGGCAAGGTTGAGGCCGGCAAGTACCTCTCGCTTGACCGCAAGTGGCAGGCCGGCGACAGCATCTACATCATCTTCGACATGAAGGCCAGGCTCATCAACGCCCCTGAGAACGGACGCAACCCTGAAGGCAAGTACTTCCAGGCCGTTCAGTGGGGTCCTCTCGTGCTGGCCCGTGACGAGAACCTTGATCCGGACTACGACAAGCCTGTGAGGATTGTCGCCGACACCAAGGGTGAGGTGAAGGTCAAGATCGTTGACCCGGAGCGCCCTGGCACAAGGATGCAGTTCCTCGTCCCTACCACCGAGGGCGACATCAAGATGGTGGACTACTCCTCTGTGGACTGCTGGAAAGGCTCCCACATCCAGACCTGGCTGCCTATGATCAGGTAACCGGTCGGCAACACAGAAAAGACAATGGGAGGCTGAAAATGACTTTCGGCCTCCATTATTCATTAAGTAATCCTTAAGTAATCCTTAAAAGATTACCAACTTATTATTTAACACTTACTAAGGCATTCCTGATTCAGATTATTACTTTGTCAATGTCCTTTCGATGGCATCGGCCCAGCCGGCCTTGGCGGCCTTGACGGCGGCCTCGTCCATCGATGGGGTGAACAGGCGGTCGGCCTGCCACTGCTTCTTGACCTCCTCGATGTCTTTCCAGAACCCTACCGCCAGACCTGCGAGACAGGCGGCTCCCAGGGCGGTGGTCTCCGTGACCTTAGGCCTGATGACCTTCGCTCCGAGGATGTCGGACTGGAACTGCATCATAAGATTGTTTCTGGAAGCGCCACCGTCGACCTTGAGCTCGCCCAGACGTATTCCCGAATCCTTTTCCATCGCCGTGACGATGTCCATCGTCTGGAACGCGATCCCCTCAAGAGCCGCGCGAGCGATGTGTGCCGCCGTTGTCCCGCGTGTGATGCCGAGGATGCTGCCCTTGGCGTACTGATCCCAGTACGGGGCTCCCAGACCGGTCAGTGCCGGAACCATGTACACGCCGCCGTTGTCCGGCACCGAGGCCGCCAGCGCCTCGACCTCGGAGGAACTCTTGATGATGCCGAGTCCGTCACGGAGCCACTGTACGACGGAGCCGGCGACGAAGATCGAGCCTTCAAGCGCGTAGTTGACCTTGTCTCCGATCTTCCAGGCTATCGTGGCCAGAAGATTGTTCTTTGACAGTATCGGTTTCTCGCCCGTGTTCATCAGAAGGAAGCATCCGGTTCCGTAGGTGTTCTTCACGGAGCCGGCTTCCGTGCACATCTGGCCGAACAGGGCGGCCTGCTGGTCGCCGGCGATTCCCGCCACAGGGACATCGCCTCCAAGGAGATCGGTCTGGCCGTAGATCTCGGACGAAGACTTGACCTCCGGCATCATGGAGATCGGAATGTTCAGCAGGTCAAGCAGTTCCTTGTCCCATTCAAGTGTGTTGATGTTGAACAGCATCGTGCGGGACGCGTTGCTCACGTCGGTGACGTGTTCGTGGCCTCCGGTAAGGTTCCACACCAGCCAGCAGTCCACGGTTCCGAAACGTAGCTTACCTTGCTCCGCCTTTTCCCTCGCTCCCGGAACGTTCTCCAGGATCCAGCGGATCTTCGTGCCGGAGAAGTAGGCGTCGATGATCAGTCCGGTCTTTTGGCGGATCATCCCGGTCATCCCCGCCGCCTTGAGCGAGTCGCAATACTCGGAAGTCCTCCTGTCCTGCCAGACGATGGCGTTGTAGACCGGTTTCCCCGTCTCGGCGTCCCACACGATGGTGGTCTCGCGCTGGTTGGTGATGCCGATCGCGGCGATGTCCGCGCCCCCAAGCCCCAGCGAGGTGACCGCCTCCGTCATCATGGCGTACTCTGTCGCCCAGATCTCCATAGGATTATGCTCGACCATCCCTGGCTTAGGGAAATGCTGTGTGAACTCTTTCTGGCGCACGGCCTGGGCCTCGCCGTTTCTATTGAAGACTATCGCTCTGGAGGAGCTGGTGCCCTGATCAAGGGCGATGATGTAATCCCTCATATTCAGTGATTGATAATTATCTGTTTCGGGCAGGCGGTAGCCTGCTGTAGGCCACAAATATACTCATTTTGCGGATTCTTTGTCCCGCTGCATTCTGCCTTGCCGGCAACTCATGCGGCGATTCCGAAATAAAATCATTATCTTGCGGTGTCAAAAGAAAAAAAACCACGGGTATGAAACGTAATATTCAAATTCTGTCCTGTTTGGCTGTCATGGTGATAATGAGCATGTTTGCCATGACGGTTGACGCTTTCGCCCAGCAGGCGTTATGGAGCGGGGCAAAAGTGATCTCTCCTGAGGTCAACAATGACAATTCGGTGACTTTCAGGTATTCTGCACCGAATGTGATCAGGGTGCAGGTGACCGGCGACTTTCTGCCGCCACAGAAAATCAGCACTCCGAACGGCGAGTTCGAGGTTCCGGGCATCGCTGAACTGACACAGAATCAGAACGGTGTCTGGGAATATACCAGTGCCCCTCTTGAGCCGGAGCTTTACAGCTACTCTTTCATAGTGAACGGCCAGCGTATGAACGACCCGTCGAATGTCTATCAGATAAGGGATGTGGCCACGGTCACGAGCATATTCATTGTCGGTGGCGGGCAGGCTGACCTTTACAAAGTCAGTGACGTGCCGCACGGGACGGTGTCGAAGGTCTGGTATGACAGCCCTTCGCTTGGAATGAGGCGCAGGATGACGGTCTACACTCCGGCAGGTTATGAAAACAACGGAAAGACCAGATACCCTGTGCTTTACCTTTTGCACGGAATGGGCGGGGACGAACAGGCGTGGATGGAACTCGGCCGCGCCTCCCAGATCCTTGACAACCTCATCGCGCAAGGCAAGGCGAAGCCGATGATCGTGGTGATGCCGAACGGCAACGCCTCGCAGGAGGCCGCCCCGGGCGAGACTTCCAACGGCCTCGTCCCGCCACAGTTCAACCTTCCGAAAACAATGGACGGCACCTACGAAACCTCCTTCCCTGAAATCATTGAATATGTTGACTCCCACTATCGTACAATCCGCAAAAAGGAGGGACGAGCGATAGCCGGACTGTCGATGGGCGGGTTCCATTCCCTCCACATCTCAAAGGAATATCCCGGCACCTTCTCGTACATAGGCCTGTTCTCCGCCGCCATATTCCCGGAAAAGGAATCTCGTGTCTATGAGGACTTTGACGGCAAACTGGCGAGACTTTTCGCCACCAAGCCATCACTTTTCTGGATCGGCATCGGGAAGGATGACTTTCTCTACCAGGCCAACTCCGACTTCCGCAAGAAACTTGATGACGCCGGTTATGAATATTCCTACGTAGAGTCCGACGGCGGCCACATCTGGCGCAACTGGCGCATCTACCTCAGCCGGTTCGTCCCGCTGCTGTTCAAATGACGAACCAGATTGAAGTGAATCACGCCTATGGACTCAGCCATAGAAATCAGGTTGAGCCTCTATATTGCTGAAATGTAACAAACAACGAATATGAGCGCACTTTCTGTACTGTATATAGTTCTCCCGATCCTGGCGGTATCCTTTTGCCATGCGTTAGAGGTGGTGTTTACCGCCAGACGGTGGGCATCACATCATAGCGCATCCTCGGATGAGGCGCACCAAAGTTTAGTGAATATCCTCTTCCGCCTTTCCGGAATGAATATGAAGTCATTCCTCATAGCCGCTGGAGCCTGTTTCCTTGCGGTTCTCCTTTCGACCGCCGCATTGTTCGCCGGCGGTTTATGGGCCGAACTCGTCTGGACGACAGTCTTTATGGCATATTCAGTGTGCGCCCTGATCAGCATTGTCCGTGCTGTAACCCTCAAAGGCTATGTTCCTGGACTTGTGACCAGCATTATCTCCGTCCCTCTCATCGCGTACGCGGCATATTCATTATCCCTCGTCTGGCCCTGGTGGGAAATGCTGCTCTTCGCCATTCTCGGCCTTGTCCTCGCTGTAGCTGGTCATTTCATCGCTCAGCGTATAGGGCGGTATTCAACCACTATTTCTGCATCACTGTGAGAAGGTCATCGTAGCTCTTAACACAGTCGTAACGGACATCGGCACCACTCAAGTTATTGAAAAGAGCTCTGGCGCAGTTTATCTTTGCCGTCTCAATCGGCCTGAGTTCCATAGTGCTCATATCCCCTTTGGTCTCTGCGATGAAGAAAACGTGCTTCACTGTTCCCTCGTTGAACGCTATCGCCCAATCGGGTGAGTAATTTCCTACCGGAGTCGGAATCTGGAAGCCACGTGGCAGTTTCGCATAGACGCAAACCTCTGTGGCCTGGTCAAGAGACCTTGCGAACTTTTTCTCGTTGTTGTCGTCAGCGATGCCGTCGGTGAATACATAGTCTTGGATGCTCTTTGTAGCCCGGTACGCTTTGCCTATGTCCTGACTGCGTTTCTCTTTTGTGAATATGTCGCTGTCATAGGTCTCCTCAAGTTTGTCGTACCTGATATGCTCCACAATGATTGTCGCTTTTTCTTCTTTGATCAGCCGGCTGACCTTGGTAATGAACTCCTCCGGATTGCCGCGGAACATCGCCAGTTTCTGGGGACTGATACTACGTAGAATCGAAGCTGCTGTCCTTCTGGTCAATGTGCTTCTCTTTGAGATTTCACCGACAAGATCATATGGAACGGTCGATGTGCTGACAGTCGTTATGCTTTTTGTCGTGGTCTGTTCTCCACCAAAACTGTCCACATCATTTTGGTCACCAATGGTCATCACATACTTTAGCTCTGAGACGAACAGATTGGAGTTGATTGAACAAACGGCGTGATCAATCAGTTCTTTACTGTCATAATGAACGGTATAGACATACTTATGGTTAATCAGTTTCCAAAGTTCCTGAAACTCTTTCTTGCCGAAATTGGCGTTGAGGGCATTGTCCGAAGTCTTTGTGCTGTAGCCATTCTCAACCATATTCACAAGTTCAACTCTCTCATCATAGATTGATTGAATAAGTTTGTGGACTTCCGCTTCCACTGGCTGAAGACCAGGGAACATCGGTTTCAATGTCTTGTCTTTCAGGTCCTCTTTGTATCTCTGTGTGATGTTGTTGTTCTCATCCACGTATCCGCATCCAAGCAGATAACCGACAATCATCATAGCATCCTGGACATTAAGAGTCTGCCGGCCTCCGTCAGCACGAGTGACAACTTTCCCTTCAAAGAATTTGATGTCAGCTTTGGTAGGCCTCTCCCGAAGAGCTTCCTTTGTCTCTTTTTGAAGTCCATCCACGAAATCCGTGTAACTCTCATTGGTGATGACTGTCAGCTTGTTAACCTCTTGGACATCTTCTCCGAGTTCTTGATAATCCATTCGGTTTCCCTGCTGGTCCACGCAGATACGCAGGCCGCGACCTACCTCCTGTCTCTTGGCTATGGCTGAGTTTGCGTGACGAAGGGTACATATCTGGAACACATTCGGATTGTCCCAACCTTCGCGGAGTGCCGAATGTGAGAATATGAATCGGCAAGGTTCCTCAAAACTCAACAGACGCTCCTTGTTCTTAAGAATTAGATCGTAGGCCGATATGTCATCGGATGTGTCGCTGCCGCGCTTCGTCTCACTGTCAATGCTGTGTCCGGTCTTTTTGTCAATGGAAAAATAGCCTCTGTGCACTTGTGATACATCGAAATGTCTTAGATAGCGTTGGTAGTCATCGTCGAATAGAGAAAGGTTATCATCCAGATAATGTGAATATTCTTCTTCGAATATATTCCATAATCGACCTTTAATCTCCGCACCTTCCTCGTTGTAGCTTTTGTAGTTAGCTACTTCATCAAGAAAGAACAATGACAATGTTTTGATCCCTTTGCCATACAATTCTTGTTCCTTTTCAAAGTGAGAGGCTATTGTCTCACGGATCTGGACCCTTTGCATTGTTTCCTGACTGCTGTCGCCATAGACTTCTCCTTTGTGGACTGTTACACCGTTCGTGAAAGTGACCGAGTCATTGCAGGCATTGATTTCTGAAATGGTGAACCCTTCATATTCCCGAAGTGCTGACACCGCATAAAGACTGTCCTTGTTCTTTGCCCCCTCTTTCAGTGACGACGCGAATGCCTGGGTGTTGATGATCATAACATTGATGCTGGCATCGCTTGAAAAAGAGTCGAGTTGCTGAAGGTTGGAACTATTATAAATGAAATATCTTGCCTTTTTGCCATAATACTCCATAAAATGATCCTCAAGCATCTTGAAACTCTTGGCTATACCCTCTCTGATAGCGATGCTCGGCACTACGACAATGAACTTGCTCCAACCGTAACGCCTGTTCAGCTCGAACATCGTTTTGATGTAAACGTATGTCTTTCCGGTTCCGGTTTCCATTTCTATGTCAAGGCCGACTTTTCCGAGATCGTGCGATAGAGCCTTGGACAGAGGAATATTATTGGATTCCTGAATATTACGGATGTTGGCAAGCATATTCTGGTCGGACAGTTCTACGTCGGCGTTTCTGAAGCCGGCATAGTCATCTTCATAAGTGATCCTTCCGGCATCATTCTTTCCTAAATCCCTGCGGTATAAGAATCCTCCTTGTGTTGGCTGTCCGGCAAAAACCGCCACTGTGCTTTCCACGGCGTCCGTCTGGTACTGTTGTATCTTGAAGTTGAATTTCATCTTCTTTTCTGATTATTTCAATATAATCCAAATACCTCGTGTTGTCCCTTGGCGTTTTAGTACCCCAGATTCCTGCAAATCTTTAAGTATCTCTCTGGCTCTACGGTCACTAATATTTAGTCTATCAGATAATTCCTTTCTGGAAATTGATGGATTTGACTTTATGAGAAATAATAATTGACTATTCAAATCAATTTGGATCGCATTTGGATCATTTGGATCATTTGGATCACTTGACACAAGTGGATTCGCTATGAGGCTGACCCTGAACATAAAATCATCCTGTTTGAAAATAGGATTTGGCCATCCGCCTTCTTCCAATTCCCTATACATTCTGTCAATACCCTCCCCAAACTCACGAATGAATTCATATTCTTTCATAAATGAGGCAATCTTAGGATTTCGTGAGAAATGAGT
>ERZ1504920.702-NODE-702-length-8809-cov-3.233151_pt1 | contig 8809 bp, 4 predicted proteins | sample MGYA00574607_ERZ1504920 | MGnify/ENA primary metagenome ERZ1504920 (study PRJEB39906, sample SAMEA3182078) | gut metagenome | biome: human; feature: gut; material: Stool; isolation source: human stools | place: Canada | collected 2012-11-20 ...
CATGAATACTTATACAAAATTTTTTTTAGCGTTATGTTGTTCCGGAACAATCGTTTCCTGTAGCAATGACTTGGATGAAAAAGTATATTCCAAAATAACCGAACAAACCTACAATTACACAGTCGACGATTTCTCACCATCTATTGCCAGCGTATATAGCCAACTCAGAAGTTTCCCCAGTCATGGAGGATATTTCACGACACAAGAGGTCAGTGCCGACGCCATCGTCATGCCCCCTAACGCTTCCGGCTGGGATGATGGCGGAGTCTATCGACGTATGCACTACCAAACATGGAACTCCGAACAAGGACACGTCTCAGAAATATGGTCCAACTTCTATCAAGGCGCCTTATTATGCAACAAAGTGATAGAACAAATAGAAAACGGTATTTTACCGGCATCTTCCGAAGCGGACAAAACAATGGGATTAGCGGAATTACGGGCCATGAGAGCCTATTATTATTGGCAAATCTGCGACAATTTCGGAGACGCTCCGTTAGTCACGACAACCACGATGGAACTACCCTCCAAAAGTAACCGTAAAGAGATCTTCGACTTCATAGTAAAAGAACTGAAAGAAATCATCCCTTCTTTAAGTGAAGAACAAGGCGGAAATTTTTACGGACGGATGAACAAATGGGCGGCAAAGACGCTGTTGGCAAACATATACCTGAATGCCAAGGTATATACAGGCGAAGAACACTGGGACGACTGTATCCAACAGTGTGACGACATCATAAACAGCAACAGGTTCGCATTGTCCGACAACTACAAAGCCCCCTTCCGTTCTACAGGCGTGGAAACATCCAAAGAGGTCATTTTCACCATCCCGTTCGATGCAAATATCGCCGGGGGTAATTCGATCCACATGTTTTCCTGGCACGGGGAACTGAAAAAGAAATACGAAACCGAAGCGACTCCTTGGGGATGCGGTTCAGCTATGGGGGTCACTCAATTCATCGACACGTATGATCCCGAAGATTCCCGTCTGGCCGATAGCTGGCTGATGGGCGAACAACGAGCTGCAGACGGAAGTCCTCTATACGGGACATACGACAAAATGGGAGAACCGCTTGTCTATACGAAAGATCTTCCGGACGGGAATTACACCAGTGAGATGGAAGGTTTTCGCATGAACAAATTCGAAATCGTAAAAGGCGAGCAATCCTCATCCGAAACGGATGTGCCTCTGTTCCGATACGCAGAAGTACTCCTGATGAAAGCGGAATGCTTATTGCGTTCGGGAAAACCAGGAGCCGGCCTCTTGGTCACGGAAGTCCGCAAACGGGCATTCAAAGACAATCCCGAATTAGCGATAGTAACCGATGCACAGTTACAAGAAAACAGTTCATATCAATATGGCTATGTGGAACACTACACCGTTACAGACAAAGGGAACACGGACCTCATCCGATTCGGTAGAATGTATGACGAACTGGGTTGGGAATTCGCATGGGAAATGCACCGCAGACGAGACGCCATCCGATTCGGTGTTTACACGAAAAAAAGCTGGCTCTCGCATAAACCACAAGGTGATTACCGATCCGTCTTCCCGATACCCGAAAAAGTTTTGACCTCCAATCCCAACTTGGAACAAAACCCCCATTATAAATAACAAACGTAATCAACTTACAAACCTCGCAGGGAAGCAAGCTTCCCTGCAAATAAAAAATGTCCTTATGAACAAACTTGTAATCCTTCTCCTATACTTTCTTCTCACAGTCACGGCTTTTCCATATACAACCACAGGGCAGGTCCTTGATCCCGCCATGATAGGCTCGTATATCGACCGGTTCAACATGCAAGACAAGGAATTGTATGTGCAACATATTTCAAACGGACAGGCAAAAGAATTCTTATCCGGCAATATACCGCTATTCGAATGTCCGGACAAAAACATAGAGGAAATCTATTATTTCCGCTGGTGGACTTTCCGGAAACATTTGAAAAAGACACCGGACGGGTTCATCGTAACCGAATTCCTTCCGGATGTCCCGTGGGCCGGAAAGCACAACGGCATCTGTTGCCCTGCCTGGTTCCACTTTCGGGAAGGCAGGTGGCTGAAGTATTCCGGTTTCCTCAAAGACTATGCGTACTATTGGCTGAAGGGAGGAGGTGACACGCATTCCTACAGTTTTCCCGTTGCCCATGCAATCTACCAATATTGTCAGATCACGGGGAATTATCAATTGCTGAAAGAGTTATATCCGGAACTTTTACAAAACTATTCAGAGTGGAAGAAAAAAAAATTCATAGCTGAAAAAGGATTGTTCTGGCAAAAAGACGGAGAAGACGGCATGGAAATTTCGATCGGCGGACACGGTTTTCGGGTAACCATCAACTCATATATGGCAGCCGAAGCCGCCACCTTATCCAAAATTGCACATTGGAAAAACGACAACCAAGCACAAGCACTCGAAACCGAAGCCTGCCGGATCAAAGAAAACATGTTCAAATATTTATGGGACCCCAAAGCGGAATTTCTAAAAGTACTGTCTGTTGAAAAAAACGCTTCTTTAAAAGACGTACGCGAACTACACGGATATACGCCTTGGGCATTCGACCTGGCTTCCGCGGACTATGCCGTCGCCTGGAAATTCCTGATGAACACACGACATTTTTTCGCTCCTTACGGGCCAACAACTGCCGAACAATGCCATCCTCAATTCAAAGTTGCTTACGAAGGACATGAATGCCAGTGGAACGGTCCTTCTTGGCCATACGCGACCTCGATGACATTGGTCGGATTGGCTAATTTGTTAAATAATCAAACGCAATCTTTTGTAGATTCACGAGATTTCATAACTTTATTCTCGATTTATGCACGAAGCCTGTATAAGAAAGACGCGAATGGCATACTAACACCATGGATTGACGAAAACCTGAATCCTTTTACTGGCGATTGGATATCCAGGACAATGTTGTCAACACGTCACCAAAAACCCGAAGAACGCGGAAAAGATTATAATCATTCTTTATTCTGCGACCTCGTCATCAACGGGTTAATCGGAATCCGGCCAAGTGAAGAAGAGGAACTCGATGTCAACCCGTTGATACCGGAAGGATATTGGGATTACTTTTGCCTGGACAATCTGACTTATCGTGGCAAAACAATATGCGTGCTTTATGATAAGACAGGTGATAAATATAAACGAGGAGCCGGACTGTCGATTTTCATCAACGGGACAAAGACAGCCACCTCTCCTACTTTGACAAAAATAAGTTGCAAATTATAACATTAAATTTTAAAACCATGAAACAGTATTTTGTACTACTCTTTGCCTGTATGGCACTATGGGGATGCGGCGGACAAGACCAAATAGAAACCCCGCCTTTGAAAATAATCGACCAGATAGACTTCTCGCACGTGCACATCCGGGACAACTTCTGGTCGCCACGTCTCGCCAAGCACACATCGGCTACACTCCCTGTCTGTATCGACCAAATAGAGAACCAAACCGGAAGAATGCAAAATTTTGAAAATGCAGCCAGAGGGACAGGAAGCATTCCGGTATCTTCTTCGACGATTCGGACGTATATAAAGCGTTGGAAGGTATCGCCTACAGCCTGATCAACAACCCGGACCCCGAACTGGAAAAGAAAGCGGACGAATGGATCGACAAGATCGCGGCAGCCCAACAACCGGACGGATATATCAATACATTCTACACACTGACCGGACAAGACAAACGTTGGAACAACATGGACAAGCACGAGATGTATTGTGCCGGCCACATGATGGAAGCCGCCGTCGCCTATTACCAGGCAACCGGAAAACGGAAACTGCTCGATGTGAGCATCCGTATGGCAGACCACATGATGGAACTGTTCGGTCCCGGCAAGCGCCATTGGGTGCCGGGACATGAGGAGATCGAATTGGCTTTGGTGAAAATATACCGGACAACCGGTCAGGAAAAATATCTCGACTTCGCCAACTGGCTGCTCGAAGAACGCGGACACGGACACGGGAGCATGGGTGGCGAAGGGAAATGGGACCCAGCCTACTACCAGGATGTTATCCCGGTAAGAGAACTGACCGACATTTCGGGGCATGCCGTCCGTTGCATGTACCTGTACTGCGGGATGGCCGATGTGGCAGCCTTGAAAAAAGACACCGCTTATGTCGAGGCTTTGAACCGCCTCTGGGACGACGTAGTACTACGTAACATGTACGTGACCGGCGGGATCGGCTCTTCACGGCACAACGAAGGCTTTACCGAAGACTATGACCTGCCGAACCTCGATGCCTACTGCGAGACATGCGCTTCCGTCGGGATGGTCTACTGGAACCAACGCATGAACCAGTTCACAGGCGATTCGAAATACATAGACGTACTGGAACGTTCCATGTACAACGGTGCGCTAGCTGGCGTCTCACTGGCTGGAGACCGCTTCTTCTACGTCAATCCGCTGGAATCGAACGGAGACCATCACCGCCAGGCCTGGTACGGGTGCGCCTGCTGTCCGAGCCAGATCTCGCGCTTCCTGCCTTCCATCGGGAACTATATCTATGGGACATCGGACAAGGCCTTGTGGGTAAACCTCTTCATCGGAAACACCACCGAAGTCACGATCGACGGGAAAAAGGTCGTCATGAAACAAGAAACGGACTACCCTTGGGACGGGCTGGTCAAGCTGACCGTCACCTCCGAACAACCGCTCGGCAAGGAGTTGCGCATCCGTATCCCCGGATGGTGCAAGTCATACACCCTGTCGGTCAACGGGAACAAAGTCGACAGTACGACCGACAAGGGATATACCGTCATCAAGGAATGGAAAACCGGCGACTTGATCGTGCTCAACATGGACATGCCGGTCGAAAAAGTATCAGCCGACCCGCGCGTGCGGCAAAACACGGGCAAGCGCGCCCTGCAACGCGGACCGCTGGTCTACTGCCTCGAAGAGACGGACAACGCGAAAGACTTTGCCGACCTCGCACTGACGCCCACCTCCTCATTCGAGGTCAAAGACGAACCGGACAACCTGGGTGGCATCCGCTCAATCAAAGCCATATCGAATGGACAAACACTACATTTCATTCCTTACTATGCCTGGGACAACCGCAAAGCAGGCAAGATGAAAGTATGGATCGATTATCAAGAATAACATAACATCATCCTATCACCATGAACAAATTGAAAAAAATTTTCCTGACAGCAGTCGCCACCCTCACGGTGGCGACTGTCTCGGCCGCCGGCGAAGAACCCGCAGCCGAAAGTTACCGGAACAACCGACACCCGCTCTTGCAAAAAGACTACATCCAACTGCCTCTCGGAACCATCCGCGCCGAAGGGTGGATGCACGACCAACTGACCCGTATGCGCGACGGAATGACCGGCCACTTGGATAAGGTCTACACGAAAGTAATGGGTCCCCGAAACGGATGGCTCGGCGGTGACGGTGACGTGTGGGAACGGGGTCCGTACTGGATCGACGGACTTCTGCCGTTGGCTTATCTCCTGAACGACCAAGCCCTGATCGAAAAGGTACAACCTTGGATCGAATGGACCTTGGCATCACAAAAGCCCAACGGCTACTTCGGCCCCGATACCGACCGCGACTACGAACCCGGTCTGCAACGCAACAACGCGCAAGACTGGTGGCCCAAAATGGTCATGCTGAAAGTCATGCAACAATACTACACGGCTACGCAGGACCGGCGCGTGATCGACTTCATGACCCGATATTTCCGATACCAACTGGACGAACTGCCCAAAAACCCGTTAGGCAAATGGACCTTCTGGGGCGAACAGCGCGGAGGGGATAACCTGATGGTCGTCTATTGGCTGTACAACATCACCGGCGACAAATTCCTGTTGGATTTAGGCGAGTTAATCCATAAACAGACGTTCAACTGGACAGATATCTTTTTAAATCAAAATCATCTCAGACGCCAACACAGCCTGCACTGTGTGAACCTCGCACAAGGTTTCAAGGAACCGATCGTTTATTACCAGCAAGGCAAAGACTCCAAGCAAATCCAAGCCACCCGCCAAGCGGTCAACGACATCCGTCACACCATCGGATTGCCTACCGGCCTTTGGGGAGGAGACGAACTGCTGCGCTTCGGCAAACCGACGACAGGCTCAGAGCTCTGTACCGCCGTAGAGATGATGTACTCACTGGAAACGATACTGGAGGTCACAGGGGACATGCAATGGGCCGACTACCTGGAGCGCGTGGCATACAACGCCTTGCCCACTCAAGTGACCGACGACTACTCCGCCCGCCAGTATTACCAGCAGACCAACCAGATCGCCGTCACCCGCGAGTGGAGGGAGTTCTCCACCCCGCACGACGACACCGACCTGCTTTTCGGCGAGCTGACCGGCTATCCCTGTTGCACGTCCAATCTTCACCAAGGCTGGCCCAAATTCGTCCAGAACCTCTGGTACGCGACTGCCGACAACGGACTCGCCTCCCTGCTCTTCGCCCCCTCGCAAGTAACGGCACGAGTGGCAGGAGGAATCGAGGTGAACCTGAAAGAGGAAACGGCCTATCCTTTCGAGGAGACAGTACGCTACCATGTTTCGTTTACGGACAAGAAAGTGAAAAAGGTCTTCTTCCCCTTCCACCTGCGCATACCGGGCTGGTGCAAGCAACCGGTGGTCAAGCTCAACGGCAAACCGCTGACGGTCGATGCCTATCCCGGAACCGTCACACGTATCAACCGGGAATGGAAAGAGGGCGATATCCTATCCCTCGAACTGCCGATGGAGGTGACCGTCAGCCGCTGGTATGAAAACAGTGCTGTTGTCGAACGGGGACCGCTGGTCTATGCCCTGAAGATGAACGAGAAATGGGAAAAGAAAGCGTTTGAAAGCGATAAGTCCGACGTGTACGGCAAATGGTATTACGAGGTGACGTCTGACAGTCCCTGGAACTACGCCCTGCCGGCCCGTTCCTTCTCGCCCGACCGGATCAAGGATGCTTTCACGGTAGAAAAATCAGACATTACCACCCCCTATCCATGGAATGTCGAGAACGCCCCCATACGCATCAAAACGAAGGCAATGCGACTGAACGGCTGGACGCAAGTCAGAGGCTCGGCAGGTCCGGTACCCTACTACACGCAGCAAGGCAAAGACTTTGGCGACGAGGAGACGATCGAACTGATCCCTTACGGATGCACGACCCTCCGGATTACGGAATTTCCGGTAAGATGATCCGGCTCTCCATCCCGCCCCACGTCCGTCCGGACAGGGCGGGACGGATCGTACCGAAAGTCCCCTACGTTTGCCGCATTGAACTATTTACGACGCCAAGTTACTACCACCCATAAACCGAATTTGTACCTCGATATTGAGTGTTTTGCAAAATTCCTTTACATTTGTACTTTACAAAAAAAACACTCGCAGGGCATGAGAACATTCCTTATCATTCTACTGGGCACGCTTTCGCTCCTCCTCCCCCGGTCCGGCTGGTCGCACGACCTTTATTTCCGCCACTATACCAACAAACAGGGATTGTCGCACAACACGGTTTATTGTGCCCTACAGGATAAAAAAGGATTCATGTGGTTCGGGACGGACGACGGATTGAACCGTTTCGACGGACATCAGTTCCGGATATACCGCTACAACTCGTACGAGCCGGAAAGTCTGCCGAACGACAGGATCATCAGCCTTTTCGAAGATTCGACCGGTAGGATATGGGTCTGCACCTATTCCCACACCTGCTATTACGACTATCAAACAGATGCTTTCCATCCCCTGACCTTTTCCGACAGCAACAACGCCCCAGAATATTTCCAACAAATCAGAGAAGATAAAAAAGGGAATTTGTGGCTGATGAGCTACAACCGGATCGCCCGCTATGCCCTTTCAGGCGAAAGCAGTCCGCATTTCTACCCCGAAGGGGAGCAGATAAGCATGATAGACATCACGATGAACGAAGAGAGCGAGCCGATCCTCGCCGGACGCAGCGACCTGTTTTTCTACAAACCGGAGGCAGACAAATTCGCCCGTATCCCGATACTGACTGAAAAGGAAAAAGAAAATCCGATCAACCTCACCAAGCTTTGCCTCGTGCCGGATTGGGGAATACTGGTCGGGACAGACCGGGCAGGACTCAAGTTTTACGACCGGCACAACCGGAAAACGGAAACAGTCATCCCAGATATACAGGTTCGCGACATCAAGCAGTGTAGTGAGAATACGTACTGGATCGCATCCGAGTCCGGTGTCTACATCCTGAATATGGCAGACCGGAGCATCACGCACCTGCAAAAATCGTTGACAAACGAATATACGATCTCCGACAATGCAGCCTATTCGATCACAAAAGACCGTGAAGGAGGGATATGGGTTACCACCTTTTTCGGAGGAATCAACTACCTGCCCAAAGAATATGTCCCGTTTAAATATTTTATCGGAGGGAAAACCCATCCGGGAATGCCGGGAAATGCCGTACGTGAAATCTGTCCGGACCGATACGGCAACCTCTGGTTAGGAACGGAAGATAACGGGATCAACCGCTATAACCCGACTACCGGCAAGATCACGAACTTCTCCCGTACCAACCCAGTCCACCCGCTTTCGGCAACCAATATCCACGGCCTGCTTGCCGACGGCAGCCGGTTGTGGGTAGGGACATTCAACACCGGAATCGACCTTCTGGACATCCCTTCCGGGAAAATCATCAAACGATATACCCGGAACAATACCGACAACCTGCTTCCGGCAGACTTCATACTCTGCTTTTGCAAACTCTCCGAAGACGAAATCCTGATCGGGACCTCCGAAGGGCTTGTCCTCTTCCATAAAAAAGAAGAATGTTTCACCCCTTGGAAAACAGAGATTAAGTCGAT
>ERZ1504920.707-NODE-707-length-8784-cov-4.996907_pt1 | contig 8784 bp, 9 predicted proteins | sample MGYA00574607_ERZ1504920 | MGnify/ENA primary metagenome ERZ1504920 (study PRJEB39906, sample SAMEA3182078) | gut metagenome | biome: human; feature: gut; material: Stool; isolation source: human stools | place: Canada | collected 2012-11-20 ...
CGGAGATGTGTATAAGAGACAGCCGCTCCAGAATTCGATGGAATTTAAAACCAATGCGTCTGCCAGATAAGCAATTTCATAAACAGGGACAATATGGAAAGCGAGAAAGATAAGTTCGTTGACAAACTTGTTGCTTACCCCCTGGTTCCAGTCTTTCAAACTATTCCATAATCCGAAAGAACCGATGCATGATGAAAATAAGACGCTGCCACTCAACATGGCGCAAACAAGAAATGTTTTGCTTTTTTTCATGATCAATAAAGTTAAGTTTATAAAAAGTAATTTTATGACGATTTCCTACAATAAAACGATTTAATCGTCACGCAAAGATAGAACTTTTTTATGGAAAGAGGCTTCTCTACCTAAAAAACTGTATCTTTGTAAGCTGAACATGAAAAACTATTAATCAAAAATCTTATAAAAGAATGAAAGAACAAATTCAAAAAAAGCTCAATGACTCCAAGGTTCTTCGGTGGAGTGTGTTGGCGTTGGTGGCTTTCACCATGCTATGCGGTTATTTTTTGACCGATGTAATGTCCCCCTTAAAACCGATGCTTGAAAAGGAGCTGCTGTGGGATAGTCTGGATTATGGTATTTTTACCAGTGCATACGGTTGGTTCAATGTCTTTGCCTTTATGCTTATTATCGGTGGTATCATTTTGGATAAGATGGGAGTGCGCTTTACTGGTATGGGAGCATGCCTTTTGATGGTGTTGGGCTGTGGGTTAAAATATTATGCTATTTCTACTACATTTGCTGAGGGAAGCACTTTGCTTGGAATGAAAACCCAGGTAGGACTGGCTGCGTTGGGATATGCTATATTTGGTGTCGGTGTAGAGATTGCAGGCATCACGGTTTCAAAAATTATTGTGAAGTGGTTTAAAGGAAAAGAAATGGCTCTGGCCATGGGTATGGAGATGGCGACAGCCCGTTTAGGCACTATGCTGGCTTTGGCTGTTACGGTTCCTATCGCTACTTTCTTTGGTATTACTGATGATGAGGGTGTGTTCCATCCTAATATTCCTGCTCCATTGTTGCTGTGCCTTACTATGCTTTGTATTGGTACGGTAGCATTTTTTATTTATACTTTCTATGATAAGAAACTGGATGCTTCTTTAGAAGAAGAAGGGGCGGAACCTGAAGAGCCTTTCCGTATGAAAGATATTTGGTTGATTGTAACCAATAAAGGATTTTGGCTGATTGCGTTGCTGTGTGTGTTGTTTTATTCTGCCGTATTCCCTTTCTTGAAATATGCTACAGACCTGATGGTGCAGAAATATAATGTAGATCCGGAATTGGCGGGTACTATTCCTAGCCTGTTACCATTGGGAACTTTGTTCCTTACTCCGCTTTTCGGTAATGTGTACGATCGGATAGGCAAGGGAGCTACGCTGATGATCATCGGTTCTGTGCTGTTGATTTTTGTTCATACAATGTTTGCGTTACCTGTCTTGAATGTATGGTGGTTTGCCACTATCATTATGATTATATTGGGGATTGGCTTTTCTTTGGTGCCATCGGCTATGTGGCCCTCTGTTCCTAAAATTATTCCGGAAAAGCAGTTGGGTACAGCTTACGCTTTGATCTTCTGGGTACAAAACTGGGGGTTGATGGGTGTACCTGCTTTGATTGGTTTTGTCTTGAATGAGTATTGCAAAGGACCGGTAGTAGATGGAATGCAGACTTATGATTATACACTTCCCATGTGGATATTTGCAGGCTTTGGTGTGGCTGCATTGTTCTTTGCTTTGTGGCTGAAAGGTGAGAATAAGAAAAAGGGGTATGGATTGGAGGAACCAAATATTAAAAAATAATTGATTGTCTTTTAGTGAAAATGAGGGTGTCCAGTGTATTATGGATACCCTCATTTTGCTATGTAGGGGTGAGATGGAGTTTTAGTCTTTATCAATCTTCACAATTCCTCCGGTATTAGGATTAAAGATCACTCGTGTATTTACTTTTTTATTAAAAAGGTTATCTATCAGACATTCCGTTGTCCCAAATTGTGTAACAGGTAGTTCTCCGTCAAAATAACGTTTGTTTGGAGTGAATACGGTAACCTGAGCTTTTCCCGGAATATTGTAAATAACACCATCCGTCTTCTTTTTTTCTTTGCCTTTCGGATCCATCGGTGGCAATGTTTCTTGGTTGATGATGGAAATGTAATAAGGTTCACCGGATAAATTATCGGCATCCAGCATCCCTAGTTTCTTTGAGAAACGGAAAGCTACTTTTTCTTTCATGTCCGCTTCTGGTTTTATGCGGATGGTAAATGATTTTTCTATGCGGTCTGTTGTGCCGGCAAACATTTGCATCATGGCTTGTTCCTGTTCATCCAGATTGTCCAGCATGAGTTTTAAAGCGGCTCCGTCTTTGGGCATATAATCTGCTTGCCCGCGGGTCAGGCTGTTTTTGCTTTCTCGTATATTGTAGATTTCTTTCGCCACCAACTCAGCCATTTTAGCGGTAGAACCGGCTATCAGAATCTCTTCGGTCATAAAACTGCGTGGGTCAATACGTTTTTTGACCGTATCGGCAACCTTTGTCACAGGTGCTTTCTCTATAGGAGAGGTGGTGTTGATAGCCTTTATGATTCCTTCAGGAGTCAATTCTACCTGTGAGGCCGCACTTTTGTCTTTCAGTTTTACAGCGTATGCATTGTCCGGGTCAGGAATGCCTATGGAATTTACCTTGATACTGTTTATTTCCCAATGTTCTTCCGGTTGGGATGATATGCCTGTAAGGCGCAGATAGCGATCGGCGTATTGGCAGAATTCTCCGGGCGTGTAGACAACTTTGGTTGCGGTGACTTGCAATTCTATTTCGGTCTTAGGCAAATAATAAACCACTCCTTCTCCCATGGTTCCGGGAGTATATGTACTGACATCTTGTGCGGTGCCGCTTAATGAAACCAGTAACCCTGCTGCGATTAATCCTTTTTTCATATTTCTATATTCTATCATATATGTAAGCAAATATAGCTATTCTTTTGTAAATCTGCCTTTTGTTTCTGTTAATTTCTTCCATGCTGCGGGTAATGCGTCAATAAGATCACTTGAGGTGGTTCCTATTTCTCCTTTTTCTTCCGCTGCAATGTCTCCTGCCAGACCATGTACGTAGACGCCCAGGCGGCATGCATCTTCTTGAGTATATCCTTGTGCCAATAAGGCTGCCAGAATACCGGTCAGCACATCACCGCTGCCGGCGGTTGCCATACCTGGATTCCCGGTGGGATTGAAATAACAATTTCCTTCGGGGGTGACAACTGTGCTCCATGATCCCTTTATAATGATATAGCTTTGCAGATAGGCTGCCAGTTCTTTCGTCTTTGTCAGCCGTTCGTAAGTATCCATGCATTTACCTATCAGTCGTTCCAGTTCCTTTAGATGGGGGGTGAGAATACAGCGCTTCGGCATCCGGCTGAGCCAGTTGCGGTGAGTGCCGAAAATATTAATGGCATCCGCATCCAGCACTAAAGGTACCGGACAACCTTGTATTTGTTCCATCATGGCCAACGCTGTATCTTCTTCTTGTCCCAACCCCGGACCGATGGCTATGGCTTGATAACGGTCTGTATCCACGGGCTCGGCAAAATAATGGTCGTGTATGTCTGTCTGTACAATGGCTTCGGGAACAGTGGTCTGAAGTAAATCATGGTTGTGGATAGGTACATGGACAGTCAGTAATCCCACTCCCGAACGCAGGCAGGCACGGGCAGATAAAATGGATGCTCCTGCCATGCCATAAGATCCTGCGATGAGCAGTGCATGGCCGAAAGTTCCCTTGTGGGCAAATCGTTTCCGCGGTTTGATGAGACTGCGAATTTCTTCTTCCTCTGTGATATAGTAGGGACTTTGTGCTGTATCAATAAAGTCTTTTTTCAGTTGGATGTCCAATAGTTGCCATTCGCCTACAATGTCTTCGTTTTCGGGGAAAAGAAAGGATAACTTAGGTAGCTGAATGCTGAGAGTGACATCCGCGCGTATCATGTTTTGACGGATATTATAAGTGTTGTCCTCACACATTAATCCTGAAGGTACATCAATGGCTACTACCTGTGCCTTGGATGCATTAATATATTTCACTACGGCAGCAAATCCACCGTTCAGTGGTTTGTTGAGTCCGGAACCGAATAATCCGTCTACTACCAGATGCCTTTCTGTCAGGACTGGAGGATCAAATTGTGTGCTTACTTCAGTAAAGTACACCGAGCCGCATTCTTTTAACCGTTCAAGATTGGTCTGACATTCTTCCGACAGTTTTCCTTTGGTGTTAAACAGAAAGACTTCTACGTGATAGTTTTGCTTAGACAACATACGGGCTACGGCAAGCGCATCGCCCCCGTTATTTCCCGGTCCGGCGAATACTACAATATGGAAAGAAGTATCCCATCGGTGGGTAATGGCACGAGTCAGTTCTTCGGCTGCCCGTTCCATCAAATCAATGGAGGCAACCGGTTCTTTGGCAATCGTGTACTTGTCCAGCTCTTTTAGTTGGGTGCTCGAAATAATTTTCATGACAATCTCTTTTGTTTGAACGTACAAAGATAACACTATTTACAAAAAGAGGTTATGTGAATACTTCGATACTTGGAATAAAAATGTTATTTTTGCAGCAATTTAATAAAATAGCGGTTATGGATACCATTCAAATCAAAGATAAACGTTTCACTCCTTTCATTCCTGAAGAACGGATCTTAAAAGAAGTGGCACGGGTAGCGAGTGAGATTAATCGGGATTTAGAAGGAACTAATCCCTTGTTTTTAAGTGTATTGAACGGCGCATTCATGTTTGCTGCCGACTTGATGCGTAACCTTACCATTCCCAGTGAAATTTCTTTCGTGAAACTGGCCTCTTATGCAGGAACTTCTTCTACAGGAAAGGTAAAAGAGTTGGTAGGTTTGAATGATGATATTGAGGGTCGTACAGTGGTGATTGTGGAAGATATTGTGGATACCGGGGTGACAATGAAGCACTTGTTGGAAACATTACAAGCTAGAAAACCGAAAGAGATCCGTATCGCTACCTTGCTGCTGAAACCTGATAAATTGAAGGTGGAATTGGATATACATTATGTGGCCATGCGTATTCCCAATGATTTTATTGTGGGGTATGGTCTGGATTATGATGGCTTGGGACGTAACTATCGGGATATTTACACCGTAATGGAATGAAATTTGTACAACTAAATATAAAAATAAAAGGTAAAACAAGATGTTGAACATTGTAATTTTTGGAGCTCCGGGTTCTGGTAAGGGTACTCAGAGTGAACGTATTGTAGAGAAATTCGGTATTAATCACATTTCAACAGGGGATGTGCTTCGTGCTGAGATTAAGAAGGGTACAGAATTGGGAAAGACAGCCAAAGGATATATCGATCAGGGCCAGTTGCTGCCTGATGAATTGATTATTGATATTCTGGCAAGTACGCTGGATAGCTTTAAGGAAAGCAAAGGGGTTATTTTTGATGGATTTCCCAGAACCATCGCCCAGGCAGAAGCGTTGAAGAAAATGCTGGCCGAACGTGGACAGGAAGTATCTGTTATGTTGGACTTGGATGTACCCGAAGAAGAATTGATGACTCGCCTGATTAAGCGTGGACAGGAATCGGGACGTGCGGATGATAACGAGGAAACAATAAAGAAACGTTTGGTTGTTTATCACTCGCAGACGGCTCCGCTGATTGACTGGTACAAGAACGAAGGTAAATATCAGCACATTCACGGTTTGGGTACGATGGATGCTATTTTTGCCGACATTGTTGCTGCTGTTGAAAAATTATAGTAATATGCTAATGTGCTGATGCAGCAGTCCGCCAATGTGTCAGTCTGCATAATGATACATGGAGTACAGTTTCGTTGGCACATTAGTAAATTGATAAATTAGTAAATTATTAATTATGGCTGAATCGAATTTTGTTGATTATGTGAAGATATATTGCCGCTCGGGTAAGGGCGGGCGAGGCTCTGCGCATATGCGTCGTGAGAAGTATGTACCCAATGGTGGCCCTGACGGTGGTGATGGCGGTAGAGGAGGTCATGTTATTTTGCGGGGAAACCGTAATTATTGGACATTGCTTCACCTGAAGTATGACCGCCACGTGTTTGCCACACACGGCGGCAATGGATCGAAGAACAAAAGCTTTGGTAAAGATGGTGAAGACAAAGTTATTGAAGTGCCTTGTGGTACAGTTGTTTATAATGCTGAAACAGGTGAATATATCTGTGATATCACCGAACACGGACAAGAAATAATTCTGTTGAAAGGAGGACGTGGGGGATTGGGAAACTGGCACTTCCGTACAGCAACCCGTCAGGCGCCACGTTTTGCACAACCGGGAGAACCCATGCAGGAGCTGATGGTTATTTTGGAATTAAAACTGTTGGCTGATGTAGGTTTGGTAGGTTTTCCAAATGCAGGGAAATCCACTTTATTGTCTACCGTATCGGCGGCACGTCCTAAAATAGCCAATTATCCGTTTACTACGCTGGAGCCGAATTTGGGTATCGTGTCCTATCGCGAAGGAAAATCTTTTGTCATGGCGGATATTCCCGGAATTATTGAAGGGGCCAGTGAGGGAAAAGGACTGGGACTTCGTTTCCTGCGCCATATAGAACGCAACTCTTTGTTGCTCTTTATGGTACCGGGTGATACAGATGATATCCGTAAGGAATATGAAATCCTGCTGAATGAGTTGGCTACCTTCAACCCGGAAATGTTGGATAAACAACGTGTGCTTGCCATTACCAAAAGTGACATGTTGGATGAAGAACTGATTGCCATGTTGGAGCCGACATTGCCGGATAATGTTCCGCATATCTTTATCTCGTCGGTAACTGGCTTGGGGATACAGCAGCTGAAGGATATTTTATGGACAGAATTGAATAAGGACAGCAATAAGTTGGAAGGTGTCCGTACGGAAACAATTGTTCATCGCGCCAAAGATGTTGCCAAACTGCAGGAAGAGTTGAAAGACATGGGTGAGGATGAGGACTTTGAATATGAATATGAAGAAGATGCCGATGATGACTTCGATTATGAATATGAAGATGAGAATTGGGACGAAGAAGAGGAAAAGAAATGAAACGGCTGACATCAGATAATAAAATGTTGGGATATGAGCTGATGAAGGCATATCCCAACATTTCTTGTTTTTCTACCACCCGTCACGGAGGTTGTAGTAAGGGAAACTACGCTTCGTTCAATTGTAACGGATATTGTGGGGACGAGGCAGAAGATGTGAATCGCAACCGGGAATTGCTGCGTAGCTTGTTACCCGGGGAATCGGTAGAACTCGTAATTCCGCATCAGACCCATAGTGACCATGTGAAAGTTGTGGATACTATTCAGGTAAATACTGAATTGGAAGGAGTGGATGCATTGGTAACAGACATTCCCGGTTATTGCTTGTGTGTATCTACGGCCGATTGTGTTCCTGTTTTATTATATGATACCCGAAAGAAGGTAGTGGCTGCCATTCATGCCGGATGGCGTGGTACGGTGGCCCGGATTGTGGAGAAGACAGTTTCAGTCATGGATAACCAATACGGCTCGCAAGGGAAAGATCTCATAGCTTGCATCGGTCCCAGTATTTCATTGGAGGCTTTTGAAGTAGGGGATGAAGTTTATCAAGCTTTTTGTGAGGCGGGGTTTGATATGAATCAGATTGCCCGTAAAGAAGCAAAATGGCATATTGATTTGTGGGAAGCCAACCGTCAGCAATTGTTGGCATACGGTGTGAAGCCTGAACATATTGAGATATCCGGCATTTGTACGTATCATAATAACGATGATTTCTTTTCGGCCCGCCGGCAAGGAATCCGGTCGGGAAGGATATTATCGGGCATTCTTTTAGGTGTCTGAGGAACACACTCATTGGAAGAACGCAGTATAAAAATAAATATGGAAATAAAAGTATCGGAAGAAATAAAGAAAGCCTGTCCGCAGTTTGCCGGTATAGCCATCCGTGCTACGGTAGAGAACACTGCTTATAGCGAATCTTTGTGGAAAAAGATAGACGAGTTCACTATATGCTATCGTGAAATGTACACTACGGATTCCATTAAGGATATGGTTACGATTCATGCCACTCGGGAGGCTTATAAGAAATGTGGGAAAGACCCTAGCCGTTATCGTCCTTCGGGGGAAGCGCTCTGCCGTAGAATCCTGCGTGGAATTTCCTTGTATCAGATAGATACTTTGGTAGATCTTATTAACTTGGTATCTATTCGTTACGGATATTCCATCGGTGGCTTTGATGCGGATAAAATACAAGGAGATACATTGGTGTTGGGTATCGGTAAATCCGGAGAGCCTTATGAAGGGATAGGACGTGGAGAGTTGAATATAGAAGGAATGCCTGTTTACAGAGATGCTATGGGCGGAATCGGTACGCCGACCAGTGATAACGAGCGTACTAAACTGGAGGCAGGAACTACGCATCTGCTGACTATTATTAATGGATATAGCGGCAAGGAAGGTTTGCAGGAAGCGGCAGATTATATGTTGGAGCTCTTGAAAGAGTTTGCAGCGTCCAAGGATGAAGAATTAATTTATTTTTAAAATGAGATAATGAAAAGCACACAATTACTATTTTTATTGTTCATAAGTGTGGCGGCATGGGCTGGGGGGCCGGCCAAGAGTAATTTTACCGCAATGGAAGTAAACCATATCAGAGTCAAGACTCCCGGGCTCTTTAACGGGCGCAAAAGTTTCTCCATTCATCTGGATAGTATCTGTCTCTTATACACATCTGACGCTGCCGACGAATAGAGAGGTGTAGATC
>ERZ1504920.733-NODE-733-length-8612-cov-3.527171_pt1 | contig 8612 bp, 9 predicted proteins | sample MGYA00574607_ERZ1504920 | MGnify/ENA primary metagenome ERZ1504920 (study PRJEB39906, sample SAMEA3182078) | gut metagenome | biome: human; feature: gut; material: Stool; isolation source: human stools | place: Canada | collected 2012-11-20 ...
TCTTTATACTCTGAAAGATGTTTTTATGTCACGTAAGTGACACAATTTGTCATATATTGCAGAAATTCTGAAATATAATGTCACTGTTTACTCTGTTGCGATACAATTATGCAAATAATTGTTGACAAACAGTACCGAAATAGAGTAAAATGAAATATAAGCACGTTTGCCTTATGGGGTAACTATGCCTTGCGGACGATAAAATCCGCAGTTACTGATTTATTATACAACAAAAAGAGAATAAAATCAACAATTAATATATAATATACGGCAGTCAGGAACGCCGCACGGAAGGAAAAGGATATGAACGGTATAACGATACTGGGTACGGGAGAATACACTCCCGAAACCGTAGTCACCAATGAAATGTTCACAAAGTTCATTGATACTACAGATGAATGGATAACCACAAGGACTGGTATCCGTGAAAGACGTATGAGCCCCGACAAGCCCAATTTCATGATGGCTGCCGAGGCGGCAAAGGCCGCACTTGCAAGCGCAGGAAAGACGGCGAAGGATATAGACTGCATTATCGTTTCGACCTGCTCGCCCGATTTCTATTATCCTAACACAGCCTGCCTTGTACAGAATCTGATCGGCGCACAGTCCTGTGCCTGCATGGACGTAAATACCGCCTGCACAGGCTTTATAACAGCGGTTGATATTGCAAGAAACTTCCTTGCAAACGATACCTACAAGACGGTGCTTATAGTAGCCAGCGAGCGTCTGACAAGTCAGATAGACTATACGGACAGAGCAAGCTGCATACTTTTCGGTGACGGCGCAGGTGCGGTAGTTATCGAAAAAGGAGAGGGCAAGGAATACTACAGCCACTCCGGCGCAGAGGGCGATATGCTCCAGAGCCTTTACTGCAAGAATTTCTACGACAGGAACAACCCCTATTTCAAGGGTGACGACTGCCTTAAGGATATAATAGACACTCCGAACAAGGAACGTTATTTACAGATGGACGGAAAGGCGGTATACAAGTTCGCCGTTGACGCTATGGCAAATGCGGTAGAATATGTATGCGAACATTCCGGCATATCTCTTGATGATATAGATCTTGTTATTCCCCATCAGGCGAATATAAGAATAATCCAGTCCGCACTCAAGAAGATGAACGTTGATCTTGACAAGGTATTCACAAATCTTGAAACACACGGCAACACATCAAGCTCGTGTATTCCTATGTGCCTTGCGGAGCTTGACCGCCAGGGCAGGCTTAAGCGTGGCATGAAGATATGCCTTGTCGGCTTCGGTGCGGGACTTACCTACGGCGCAACTATTTTCGAATATTAATCCACAGCTGAAAGGATAAAAACAATGGAAACAAGGATTACAAAATTACTCGGTATAAAGTACCCCATATTCCAGGGCGGTATGGCATGGATAGCCGAAAGCACACTTGCGTCGGCTGTTTCAAACGCTGGCGGAGTAGGTATAATCGCAGGCGGTTCTGCTCCTATTGACTATCTGAGAGATCAGATAAGAAGAGCAAAGTCGCTGACAGATAAGCCCTTCGGCGTTAATATAATGCTTATGAGCCCCAACGCAGAGGATCTTGCACAGCTCGTTATAGATGAAAAGGTTCCGATGATAACGACCGGTGCGGGCAACCCCGGCAAGTTTATGGAGGCGTGGAACAACGCAGGTATCAAGGTTATCCCCGTAGTACCCAGTGTTGCACTTGCAAAGAGAATGGAAAGAAGCGGTGCGTCCGCAGTAATCGCAGAGGGAACAGAATCGGGCGGTCACATAGGCGAAAATACCACTATGTGCCTTGTTCCGCAGGTAGTTGACGCTGTATCCATCCCCGTTATCGCCGCAGGCGGTATCGCAGACGGCAGAGGAATAGCCGCCAGCTTTATGCTCGGCGCAGAGGGCGTACAGGTAGGAACAAGATTCCTTGCCGCCGAGGAGTGCCAGATTCATCCTACATATAAACAGCTCGTTGTTGACGCAAAGGATACAGACAGCATAGTAACAGGCAGAACGACAGGTCACCCCTGCCGTAACGTAAAGACAAAGTTCTCGAAGAAGCTCGCAAGCGGCGAGATGAACGGAACGATAACACCCGATGAATTCGAGCAGATAACGCTCGGCTCACTGCGTAAGGCAGTACAGGACGGCAACCTTGAGGAAGGCTCGTTCTTATGCGGCGCTATCGCAGGTATGGTAAAGAAGGTACAGCCCGCAAAGGAAATAGTGGAAGAAATGTTCGCAGAGGCTGAAAAACTGCTGAACAAGTAAGATAAAACTATAAAACTATAAAACGATAAAACAAAGGAGAAAATCAATGGCAACTGCAATCATCACAGGCTCTGCAAGAGGAATAGGGGCGGCAATAGCTCTCCGTCTTGCAAAGGACGGATATGACATCGCATTAAACGACATCGCCGAGAGCTGCTTTGAAAACAACGATATAATCGACAAGATAAAAGCAGAAGGCGTAAAGTGCGAAAAGTACATCGCTGACGTATCAAAGTACGATCAGTGTGAAGCATTCGTAAAGAGCGTAAAAGCCGATTTCGGCAGTATTGACGTACTCGTTAACAACGCAGGTATAACCCGTGACGGCCTGCTTGTAAGAATGAGCGAAGAAAACTACGACCTCGTTGTTGCGGTAAACCAGAAAAGCGTATTCAATATGACAAAGTTCGCAGGCTCTGTTATGATGAAACAGCGCAGCGGCAGGATTATCAACCTTGCAAGCGTAGCAGGTCTTTACGGCAACCCCGGTCAGATGAACTACTCCGCTACAAAGGCGGCTATAATCGGTATGACAAAGACCACAGCAAAGGAGCTTGGTCCGAGAAACATCACCTGTAACGCAGTAGCACCCGGATTTATCCACACAGCAATGACCGACGCTCTTTCGGAAGAGCTGAGAGCGGCAATGGTAAAGCAGATAGCTATGGGCAGATGCGGCGAGGTCGAGGAAATAGCAGGCGTTGTATCATTCCTCGCTTCAAAGGATGCAAGCTATGTAACGGGTCAGGTAATAGAGATAAGCGGCGGCTTATCAATGTAAAGACAAGCCACGAAAGGAAATACAAAAAATGAGCAGAGTTGTAATTACCGGTGTGGGCGTAGTAAGCCCCATAGGAAACACCAAGGAAGAATTCTGGAACAGTCTTATGGAGGGCAAGCACGGCTTTACATTAGAGCAGTGGTTCCCCGGTCAGAGCGAAGAACTTAACGTAAAGGCTTCCGTAAAGGATTTCAGCGCAGACGGCCTTTTTGACAAGAAAGAGCTTCGCCGTACAGATATAATCACACAGTATGCCGTATATGCGGCTGACAAGGCTATAAAGGATGCAGGAAGCGACTTCAAGGATCTCGATCCTTACAGATGCGGCGTAATAATCGGCTCGGGTATAGGCGGTATGGAAACAACGCAGGAAGAGCTTCTCGCATATCACAACAAGGGCAACAAGAGAGTTTCAGTATTCACTATCCCCAAGATGATAGGCAATATGGCGGCAGGTACGGTTGCTATCCGTACAGGCTTCAAGGGCGTAAACTACTGCACGGTATCCGCCTGTGCCAGCGGTACACACGCTATAGGCGAGGCATTCCACGCTATAAAGAACGGCTATATGGATGTTGCCATAGCAGGCGGCACAGAGAAATGCTCGATAGGCTTTGCCTATGCCGGCTTCAACAATATGCACGCTGTAACAAAGTCCACCGATGTTGACAGAGCAAGTATCCCCTTTGACGCAGAGAGAAGCGGCTTCGTTCTCGGTGACGGAAGCGGTATCGTAATTCTTGAAGAATACGAGCATGCAAAGGCAAGAGGCGCAAACATCTATGCTGAGGTCATCGGCTACGGTGCTACCTGCGACGCTTATCACGAAACAAGTCCAGACCCCGAGGGCAAGGGCGGCGCAAAGGCTATGGAGTTCGCTGTAAAGGAATCAGGCAGAGCGCCCGAAACCTTCAACTATGTAAACGCACACGGCACATCCACACCTATGAACGATAAGACCGAAACAGCCGCTGTAAAGCTGGTATTCGGCGAACACGCAAAGAATATGGTCATCAACTCCACAAAGTCAATGACAGGTCACCTCTTAGGTGCGGCAGGCGGTGTAGAAGCGGTAGCCTGCGCCCTTCAGATAAAGAACAGCAAGGTGCACCGCACATTAGGTCTTAAGGTGGCAGATCCCGAATGTGATCTTGACTATGCGGCTGACGGTACGAGAGATATGAAGATTACAGGCGCACTCAGCAATTCGCTCGGTTTCGGCGGTCATAACGCTTGTATAGCATTTGCTCCCGTAGAGGACTAAGAGAAAGGTTGACACAATATGCAGTTTGAAACTAATTCGCTTACCGATGCCGTAAAGGAATTTATCGGTATTATGAAGGACAGCGGTCTGTCCTATATGTATGTAAAGAACGACAAGTTCGAGCTTGAGCTTGGTCAGAAGAATCCCCCTCCCGCACCCCCTGTGATGCCCGCAATGCCTCCTATGGCTATGGCGGCTGCTCCCGCAGTACCGACATCGGCACCGCAGACACAGGCTCCTGCCGATACAGGCAAGAGCATAAAAAGCCCCATTGTCGGCACATTCTACTCTGCCCCCTCCCCCACAAAGCCTCCCTTTGTAAAGGTCGGCGATAAGGTAAACGAGGGCGACACAGTATGCATCATTGAGAGTATGAAGGTAATGAACGAGATACAGGCGGATATTTCCGGCACTGTAAAGTCTATTGCCGTAAAGGACGGAGAGGCTGTTGAATTCGGTCAGCCGCTCATCATAATAGAATAACGGAGGACTGTATATGTCGCTTATGAATAAAGAGCAGATAATGGAGATAATCCCTCACAGAGATCCGTTCCTGCTTATTGATACTATTGAAGAAATGGAACCCGGTCAGCGTGTGGTAGCCACAAAGTATATGAAAGAGGACGAGTTCTGGTTCAAGGGACACTTCCCCGGATACCCCGTAGTACCCGGCGTACTTATGCTTGAGATGCTTGCACAGGCAGGCGCAGTGGCAATGCTTGCACTCCCCGAAAACAAGGGCAAGATAGGTCTGTTCGGCGGTGTCAAGGACGCTAAGTTCAGAAGGCAGGTAGTACCCGGCGATCTTTTAAAGCTCGAAGTTGAGATAATAAAGGTAAAAGGTCCTATCGGTGTCGGCAAGGCTCTTGCCACAGTAAACGGTGAAAAGGCGGTATCCGCAGAGATCACCTTTGCTATCAAGTAAACGGAAGGCAAACGCTGTATGTTCAATAAGATTCTGATCGCCAACAGAGGCGAGATTGCTATAAGAATAATCCGTGCGTGCAGAGAGCTTGGAGTAAAGACTGTCGCAGTATATTCGACAGCCGACAAGACTGCGCTTCACGCACAGATAGCTGACGAGGCGGTATGTATAGGACCTGCTCCGTCAAAGGACAGCTATCTTAATTCAAAGGCACTGCTTGCCGCCTGCGAGATTACGGGCGCACAGGCAATTCACCCCGGCTTCGGTTTTCTTTCCGAAAACAGCCACTTTGTACGTCTTTGCGACAAGTGCGGAATAAAGTTCATAGGTCCGGGCGCTGACGCTATGGACGCTATGGGTGATAAGGCAAACGCAAAGAAGACGATGATAGAAAACAACGTTCCCGTAGTTCCCGGCTCCGACGGTGTTGTTGGGACGCTTGAGGAGGCTCAGGAGATAGCCGCAAAGATCGGCTACCCGATAATGGTAAAGGCGAGCGCAGGCGGCGGCGGACGAGGCATAAGACTTGTTGAAAAGCCCGAGGAGCTTGAAGCGGCAATGACCGCCGCAAAGCAGGAGGCTAAACAGTTCTTTGCAAACGATGATATATATATCGAGAAGTTCATTGTAAATCCCCGACACGTCGAGATACAGCTCCTTGCGGACGAGCACGGAAATGTAATTTATCTCGGCGAGCGTGACTGCTCGTTACAGCGCCGTAATCAGAAGGTGCTTGAAGAAAGCCCCAGCCCCATTATGACAGAGGATCTCCGTCGGAGAATGGGAGAAGCGGCAGTAAGAGCGGCAAAGGCTTGCGGCTATGCAAACGCAGGAACGGTAGAATTCCTTGTAGACAAGGATTTAAACTTCTACTTTATGGAGATGAACGCAAGAATACAGGTCGAACACCCCGTAACCGAAATGGTGACCGGCGTGGATCTTGTAAAGGCGCAGATAAACATCGCCGCAGGACTTCCCCTGCAGTATAAGCAGGAGGATATAAAGCTCAGCGGTCACGTTATCGAGTGCCGTATAAATGCGGAAGAGCCTAAGAACAACTTCCGCCCCTGCCCAGGTAAGATAAAGTCGATTCATATGCCCGGCGGTTTCGGTGTGCGTATTGATACGGCGGTATATCAGGGCTACGAGATACCCCCTTACTATGACAGTATGATAGCAAAGGTGCTTGTAAAGGGCGAGGACAGGAAAGAGGCTATCCAGAAGATGAAGGTAGCCCTCTCCGAATTTCTCATAGAGGGTATCAACACCAACATTGATTTCCAGCTCAATCTCCTGCGTGACGAGGATGTCGAAAGCGGTAATTTCGATATAGGCTTCCTTAACCGCAAGGATCTGACGAATTATTGATAAAACATTACAAAGCAGATAAAATATAATCTACAATAGGGTCGTAGGGGCGTAGCCCCCGACAGGGTTGAGGGGCGGTAGCCCCCATATCTCCCCCCTTCCCGGGAAGGGGGCAAGGGGGATGGGTTAATACCCTTGAATCTATCGACAGATAATGTTATTATTTGATTTGAGCAATAAAGGCGGTGCTTTAATTGTTAGAAGATCTGTTTAAAATGGTCAAGGACCGTTTTAATGAGGAACAGAAGGAAGAGGCGGATTCCTCCGCCCTCGAAATACCCAAGGACCTGCTGTTCAAATGTCCCCGCTGTCAGAACGTGTTCTATATGGACGAGTTTGAAAAGCGTAAGAAAACCTGCCCTGTCTGCAACTATCACGCAAGGCTTTCCGCTAAGGAGCGTCTTGATATAACGGTTGACAAGGACAGCTTCAAGCCGTTTGACGAAAATATGGTGTCACTGAATCCTATCGGCTTCCCCGACTATGAGAAGAAGATAAAGAGTATGCAGGAAAGCACGGGACTGAAGGACGCAGTAGTGACGGGCGAATGCACTATACGAGGCTACCGTGCGGTCATCGGCATTATGGATTCCAATTTTATGATGGCGAGCATGGGCAGTGTTGTAGGTGAAAAGATAACAAGAGCGTTTGAATATGCCACAGAGCATAAGCTGCCAGTTATACTCTTCACAGCGTCGGGCGGTGCGAGAATGCAGGAGGGTATAATCTCCCTTATGCAGATGGCAAAGACAAGCGGTGCGGTAAAACGTCACAGCGATGCAGGCGGACTTTATATCACGGTGCTTACCGACCCCACAACAGGCGGTGTTACAGCGTCCTTTGCAAGTCTTGGAGATATAATCCTTGCCGAGCCTAAGGTGCTTGTAGGATTCGCAGGCAGACGTGTTATACAGGACACTATAAAGCAGAAGCTCCCCGACGATTTCCAGACAGCAGAATTCCTGCTTGAAAGCGGTTTTGTTGATGCGATAGCCGACAGACGCTCAATGCGTAAAACGCTGTCGAATATATTAAGACTGCATAACTATAAAAAAATCGGCGCTGATTGGCAGCACGGTTGAAAGGACGGTAATGATAATGTCAAATATGACTGCTACACAGCATCTTGAGATAATAAGAGAAAAGAATCGTCCAACCGTAAACGACTATATTCCCGCTATATTCAACCACTTCACCGAGCTTCACGGCGACCGCCACTACGGTGACGATGCCGCAATATTATCGGGTATAGCTACTCTTAACAGCACTCCCGTCACAGTGATTGCACAGGTAAAGGGCAGAAACCTTGAGGAAAACAAGAAGTCGAATTTCTCAATGCCTCATCCCGAGGGCTACAGAAAGGCTCTCAGGCTTGCATATCAGGCGGAGAAGTTCCACAGACCCGTTATCTGCTTTGTTGATACACCGGGCGCATTCTGCGGAGTTGAAGCCGAAAAAAGAGGTCAGGGCGAGGCTATAGCAAAGAATATTGCCGAGTTTATGACGCTGAAAACCCCCGTTATATCGGTAGTTCTCGGTGAAGGCGGAAGCGGCGGCGCACTTGCACTATGCGATGAGCTTGCTATGCTTGAACACGCTTTATATTCCGTAATTTCTCCCAGAGGCTTTGCTTCTATTCTATGGAAGGATCCTTCAAGAGAAAAGGAAGCGGCCGATCTTATGAAGATTACGGCAGAAGATTTATATAACTTCGGTGTGTGTGACAAGATTATTTCAGAGTCGGTGGGCGGCGCTCATACCGACCCTGCACAGACAGCGGACAATATATCGGAATATCTTATAAGTGCGGTCGAAAGGCTGTCAAGGATAGATATTCCTACCCTGCTTGACAACCGCTACAAGAAATTCCGCAAAATCGGTATGTTTTCCGAGTAGATTTGATTACTTGTTGTATTCTTATATGAATTAAAAAACGGCAGATTGTTTGTTTGCGTTCCACAAACATTTTGCATATAACAAGCATAAACAATGTTCCCTTGGTTCTTTACGCTTTATACCAC
>ERZ1504920.760-NODE-760-length-8423-cov-3.146630_pt1 | contig 8423 bp, 4 predicted proteins | sample MGYA00574607_ERZ1504920 | MGnify/ENA primary metagenome ERZ1504920 (study PRJEB39906, sample SAMEA3182078) | gut metagenome | biome: human; feature: gut; material: Stool; isolation source: human stools | place: Canada | collected 2012-11-20 ...
TCTCGTGGGCTCGGAGATGTGTATAAGAGACAGGAAAAGCAACTATCATATCTGAATCAGCTTGATATTCAAAGAATACAAGAAGAAAATGATAGTATGACAGTAAAACGTAAAAACCTATTTACGGCGTTCTACGATGTAATCGGCAAGCAGCAGCAAACCTTCGCGTGCTTCCGATTCAGGAAGTGTCATCAAAACCTCGACCGCTTTGTCATGATATACCTGCATACGCTGTTCAGCATATTCGATTCCCCCGTTCGCTTTCGCAAAATCAATCAGCAAATCTATATTCTCTGTGGTAAAGTCTTTTTCATTTATGATATGAAGGCAATGTTCTGCCTCTTCTCTCCTACCCGTCTGCAACGCGTGCAGCAAGGGGAGCGTGACCTTTCCCTCCCGGATATCGTTGCCGGTCGGTTTGCCGATATTCGCTTCTTTGAAGTAGTCGAAGATATCATCTTTGATCTGGAAACAGTAACCTAAGTATTCGCCGAACTCACGGCATTTTTCCACCATTTCACCGGATGCCCCGGCAGAGATGGAACCGATCTCGGCACAAGCGGAAAGCAGCATGGCCGTCTTTTTCCGTATCACCTGCATATAGCAGGATTCGTCGATGATGCTTTCTTCGGCCGTTTCCAACTGCTTGATCTCCCCTTCCGAAAGATCGCGTCCGAGATTGGAAACAATACCTATGATTTGCAGATTACCTGTCTGGATAGAACGGATCAACGCGGTGGAAAGGACATAATCGCCCACTAAGACAGAAATGCGGTTATCGAATATGGCATTCAAGGAAGGAACCCCGCGACGCTGTTTTGTCTCGTCGATCACATCATCATGAATCAGTGTGGCAGTATGAAGCAGTTCCAACAGAACAGCCGAATTGATCGTATTATCCGTTACCTGCCCACATGCTTTAGCCGTCAAAAGTACTAATAAGGGGCGGACATGTTTTCCGCTCGCATTCAGTATCTGGTCAATAGCTGATTGCAAACGATTCGTTTCGCTTCGCAGCGAAGCAGCAAACTCATCATTAAAACGTTTAAACTCTACGGCAACCGGTTGTTCTATTTTACTTCTATCCTTCATAATTGATCCTAAGATGCGCAAAAGTAACAAAAAGTATCGAGTAAGCGAGTTTTTTCGTACATTTACCGACAATTGTCACACTAAAACGTGTTAAAAGAGATGAAGTTATTCCTCATAGATGCATATGCATTGATTTATCGGTCTTACTACGCTTTTATCAAGAACCCGCGTATCAACTCCAAAGGCATGAACACTTCGGCCATCTTCGGTTTTATCAACAGCCTGGAAGATGTCCTGAAACGTGAAAACCCGACCCATATTGCGGTAGGCTTCGACCCGAAAGGTCCGACTTTCCGCCACGAAGCCTACGAACAGTACAAGGCGCAACGGCAAGAGACGCCGGAAGATATCCGCAAGTCGGTCCCTTTCATCAAAGACATCATAGAAGCCTACAATATCCCGATACTGGAAGTTCCGCGCTATGAGGCCGACGATGTTATCGGCACGGTTGCCAAGCAAGCCGAAAAAGAAGGTTTCGAAGTATATATGATGACACCTGACAAAGACTACGGCCAGCTGGTATCCGAACATATATTCATGTACCGCCCCCGCTTCGGCGGTGACTACGAGATTATGGGCGTACCCGAAGTACTGGACAAATACGGCCTGACATCCGTCGACCAGGTGATCGACCTTTTAGGACTGATGGGCGACAGTTCCGACAACATCCCCGGATGTCCGGGTGTCGGTGAAAAGACCGCCCAGAAATTATTGGCCGAATTCGGAACGATCGAAAATCTTTTGGAGAATACCGACAAGCTGAAAGGCTCCCTTCAAAAGAAGGTCATGGAGAACATGGAGCAGATCCGCTTCTCCAAATTCCTGGCAACAATCAAGACGGATGTACCGATCCGGTTCGATGCTGCCAAATGCATCCGTGAAAAGATGAATGAGGAACGTCTCGTAGAGATTTACACTGAATTAGAATTCAGAACATTTATTAACAGAATGAGCGGAGAGCCGGAAAAAGTCAAAACGGAGTCCAAAACAGCACCGGCGCCAGCAAAAGCCGATACAAGAAAAAAAGCAGCTCCGGCAGGCCCGATTCAAGGCTCGCTCTTTGAAGAATTTGCGACCGAACCTACGGCTGTTCCCAAATATTCGACTCTCGCGAACTTAAAGTCTACTCCTCACACCTATTATCTTGTTGATACAGAGGAAAAAAGAATAGAATTAGGGCGGTTTTTGAACGAACAGGATTTTTTTGCTTTTGACACGGAAACAGATGGTATAGATCCATTGAAGGCCGGATTGGTCGGAATGTCGTTCGCCGTGAAGGAAAACGAGGCCTGGTACGTCCCTGTTCCGGCAGCCCGCGAAGAAGCCGACAAAATTCTTGCCCACTTCTCCCCCGCCCTGCAGAATCCGAAATCTCTCAAGATCGGACAAAATATAAAATTCGACATCCTTGTCGTCCGCAAATATGGAATCCGGATAGCCGGCCCTCTATTCGACACGATGATCGCCCACTACCTTCTGAATCCCGAACTGCGTCACGGTATGGACTACCTCGCCGAAACATACCTTAAATATAAAACAGTACGGATCGAGGAACTGATCGGCCCGAGAGAAAGGAAACAACTTACCATGCGTGACGTCCCGGTTGTCCAAGTAGCCGAATATGCCGCCGAGGACGCGGACATCACGCTCAAGCTGAAAAACTATTTTACCCCCTGTCTGGAAAAAGAAGGACTCGAATCGCTTTTTTATGACATCGAGATGCCTTTAATATATGTATTGGCTGAAATGGAATATACGGGAGTGACGCTTGACACCGTCGCCTTGAAACAATCGTCCGAGGAACTGACGACCGCACTCAAGAAGTTGGAGAAAGAGATCTACGAACTGGCAGGAATGAAGTTCAACATCAATTCTGCCCGCCAGGTCGGCGAAGTCCTTTTCGATCACCTCAAGATAGAAGAGAAAGCGAGGAAGACAAAGACAGGCAGCTATAGCACGAGTGAAGAAATACTGGAAAAAATGCGTTCCAAACATCCCGTCGTGGGAAAGCTGCTCGAATATCGAGGGCTGAAGAAGCTGCTCAGCACCTATATCGATGCCCTACCCGAACTGATCAACCCGGAAACCGGCAAGATCCACACGTCCTACAACCAAGCAGTCACCTCGACCGGCCGCCTCAGTTCCACCAATCCGAACCTGCAAAACATTCCGGTACGCGATGAGTTGGGACGTGAAATCCGGAAAGCCTTTACAGCCGAAAACGAAGACTGTATTTTCTTCTCCGCCGACTATTCGCAGATCGAACTTCGCATCATGGCCCATCTGAGCCAGGATGCCCACATGATAGAAGCCTTCCGCAGCGGAGCCGACATTCATGCCGCCACAGCCGCCAAGATATACGGTATTCCGGTTGAAGAAGTCACTTCCGATATGCGTCGGAAAGCGAAAACGGCCAATTTCGGCATTATCTACGGAATCTCTGTTTTCGGGTTGGCCGAACGGCTGAGCATCCCACGCGCAGAGTCAAAAGAGTTGATCGAAGGATACTTCAAAACCTATCCGGACATCCGTGCATACATGGACGAAAGCATCGAGGTGGCGAAAGAAAAAGGATATGTAGAGACGATCTACAAGCGCAAACGTTTCCTGCCGGATATCAACTCCCATAACGCGATCGTACGGGGATATGCCGAACGAAACGCGATCAACGCTCCGATCCAGGGCAGTGCAGCCGACATCATCAAAGTTGCCATGGTTCGCATCTTCAACCGTTTCGAAACCGAAGGTCTGAAGAGCAAGATGATCCTGCAGGTACACGATGAATTGAACTTCAACGTCTACAAGGACGAATTGGAAAAAGTGAAACAAATCGTGTTGGATGAAATGGAAAATGCAATCAAACTGCAAGTTCCCTTGATCGCCGACTGCGGTGAAGGGGTAAACTGGCTGGAAGCGCATTAACAAAAACACATAAAGTTTATAAATCACAGCATTTATACACTATCTTTGTCGTGAAATTTATTGCAAGGAGTTGCAATATCACATAGTAAAACAGAAGCGTTATCATATTGTCCTTAAGCAAGAAAATCGCCAATTTTTCATCCAGCAAGGACAGTAGACAACAATTGCCTCACGTTTTTTGTATATATATACATAATATATAAACATCAAGCGTGGGCTGTTGTCTATCTGCTGGATAGGTGTTTGGCGATACCTCTTGCTTGGATAGATGGCAGTTCCCACGCTTTTATTATATTTTCCGTCTTAGGGGGACAGATGGAGCAATTGGAAAATTATGTATTTCATATTCCCTGACAATCTTCCGGTATCCGTACAAAAAGCAGCGTTCGAATTCACATCCGGACAGTTCCCCTTGTATCGTTACATAACACCGGATACAGAGATACTGAATCGGGGTATTTCAATCGCTATCCCGGATGAAGCCAGCCACATCCGTTCCATCCGCCTCACGACATCACTGAGCCATTTCACTTACTATTACCCCGAAAAAGGATATAAGATCGCGCAAGGTATCCATCTTCCCCCTTTCCGGGTTCCGGCAGTCGGAGATCTCTATGCAAACGGCGTGATCATACAGGCTGGAGCAGATTCTCCCGGTCAGCATATAGAACCCGATATAGCCCCTTATAAAGGTTCGGTAATGGAGATACGGGAACAGACACTCGATTATTTCGATGCCTTGATCTATTGCGAGTCCATTTCCGAAGGGACCTTAGACAATTGGCATTTGCCGGATATGCTCAATCTGGTATTACTGCACACCAGGCAACGGGAATTCAACATGTTCCTCGCCAAGTATCAAGGAACTTTTTTATACGACGAGGAATACTGGTGCAAAGACAACAGCGTGATCGATCTGGGAGTAGCATTCAATATGGCAAATAGCTATATGCCCCAAAAAGGAAAAGCGGCAGGTTCGGGCCATACTGGATTATTAAAAGACTCAAATTCCTCTCCCGCTTATTCGCCCAAACAATATTTTCTATATCCGGTTCGCCTGTATCCGGCAACATAAATACAAAAGATTGTATATCTTTGCAGTCTGGAAACAAAGTTTGAATAAATCATAACAACAAAATAGAATGGCATTACAATGTGGCATCGTAGGACTTCCCAACGTAGGAAAGTCTACTCTTTTCAATTGCTTATCGAATGCAAAAGCACAGTCTGCTAACTTCCCGTTCTGTACGATCGAACCGAATGTCGGCGTGATCACCGTACCGGACGAACGTTTGAACAAACTGGCAGAAATCGAACATCCCCAGCGTGTTATCCCTACTACGGTGGAAATCGTAGACATCGCCGGCCTTGTAAAAGGCGCCAGCAAAGGAGAAGGGCTGGGAAACAAATTCCTTGCCAATATTCGCGAAACAGATGCAATCCTGCATGTACTGCGTTGCTTCGATGACGACAATATTGTTCATGTGGACGGCCGTGTCGATCCGGTTCGCGACAAGGAAATCATTGACACCGAATTGCAGATCAAAGACCTGGAAACCATTGACAGCCGTATTGCCAAAGTGCAGAAACAGGCTCAGACAGGCGGTGACAAGCAGGCTAAAATCGCTTACGAAGTACTTTGCAAATATAAGGAAGCACTGGAACAGGGTAAAAGTGCCCGCACCGTTTCTTTCGATACGAAAGACGAACAGAAGATCGCACACGATCTATTCCTGTTGACCGACAAACCGGTAATGTATGTCTGTAACGTAGATGAAGCAAGCGCAGTCAACGGTAATAAATATGTGGATGCTGTCCGCGAAGCCGTAAAAGACGAAGGAGCTGAAATATTGGTCGTAGCGGCCAAGATCGAAAGCGAGATTGCCGAATTCGACACCTACGAAGAACGCCAGATGTTCTTACAGGAGATCGGTTTGGAAGAATCCGGCGTTGCCCGTCTGATCAAGTCCGCTTACAAACTCCTGAACCTGCAAACATTCCTGACCGCCGGTCCCGACGAATGTCGTGCCTGGACTTTCCATAAAGGATGGAAAGCCCCGCAATGTGCCGGTGTGATCCATACCGACTTCGAAAAAGGCTTTATCCGCGCCGAAGTCATCAAATATGAGGATTATATTTCCTACGGTTCGGAATCTGCTGTAAAAGAAGCCGGAAAGATGAGTGTCGAGGGAAAAGAATATATCGTTCAGGACGGCGATATCATGCATTTCCGCTTTAATGTGTAATTACCTAAAACAAAATACATTATGATTGATAAAACCAGTACAGTATTAATAGTGGCCTTGATAAGTATCTTAGGGCTTACCAGCTGCATACGATACAACGTTGCAGAACCATTAGACCGTTTCAGCAGTCCCGAAATGGGAACTGCCGACGGTAATGAAATAACCGTGACAGCCGGATCGACCTGGTTTGCAGAAGGAGAATATGAGAACTTTATACTTACCGGGCAAGCTCTCACCGGGGAAAATGCGGAAGCGGCCTTGTTGTTCCATCATACCGACGGGAAATCAGGCTATGAGGTAGCATTCCGGAACGGAGCCATCGACGGCACACGTAAAAGCGGCAGCCTCACATCCGTGCGTAACCTCTACCGTTCATTAGCTGAAGACGGGAAGTGGTTCGACTTTGAAATTGCTGTACGCGGGCATAACATAATGATTGCCATAAACGATACGGTAGTAGTATGCTATACCGAACCCGAACACCCCTATCGTACAAAAGAGTATGCCGGGCGCTTGCTCAGCCACGGTTCTATTGCACTAAAAGGTATGAGCGGTGATGTAACCTTTCGTAACCTCAACATGACCCGCTTGAAAAAAGACGCGGTCAATGAGGCAGACACAATGCCACGGATAGACGAACAGAACGATGCTGTGATCCGTTTCCAGCAGCAAAACTTCCCCGTGATAGATTACCACGTGCATTTGAAAGGCGGCCTGACGAAGGAGATGGCGCACGCCATGTCAATGAACTACGGTATCAACTACGGTGTGGCTCCCAATGCCGGTGAGGGTGGCGTAGGCCGTATGCTTGCCGATGACAAGGAAGTGTACGAATACTACAACGAAGTAAAAGACATGCCATTCCTGCGCGGTGTGCAAGGTGAAGGCCGTAAGTGGACAGCCACCTTCTCTCAGAAGGCTTTAGGCGTATTCGATTATCTCTTTACCGACGGAATGACCATTGTGGACCATAAAGGACGTCTGTCAAGGATATACCGCCCCGAAGAGGTACACTACGACGGTGTTACCAAAGAACAATATATGGATCACTTGGTGGACCAGACCGTCAAGATCCTTACCAATGAGCCGGCCGACATCTATGCCAATCCTACCTTCCTGCCGGAAGAGTTGAATGCAGAGTATGCCAAATACTGGACCGATGAGCGTATCGACCGCGTCCTGGATGTATTGAAAAAACATAACATTGCACTCGAAATCAACGCACGCTACAAAATTCCAAGCTTCGACATCATCCGCAAAGCGAAAGAGCGTGGAATCAAGTTCACCTTTGGGACAAACAATGTCGATGCCGATTTCGGCAAACTGGAATATTGCCTGCAAGCCGTCGACGAATGCGGTCTGACAGTAGAAGATCTCTGGTTCCCGACCATGAGCGTACGTGGTACTCGCGAAGTGGTACTGTATAATAAGTGGTAAAATCTTCTCTTTACAAATAATTTTCATTTTCAGGTGCGCTGTCTATACTTAATCAACAGCACACCTGTTGTTTTATAGATACTCCTATCACATTCTATGGAATATTAGAAAGTGACCAAACTTATCCTCTACAGCAAAGCTGGCCATCTCCTGCTGGACGAACCGTTCAACGGCCTCTCCTATTGCTGCAGAAGAAATACGTATGCACATCACCGAAAGCGCCCGGACAAGAGGCATTATCTTGATAGACCACAATTTCAGGGTAGTGCACAAAATAGTAAACCGCACCCTGCTTCTGGATCAATGCTACCTAAAGAAAACCAAGGAAAAGAAAAAATTAATCTCTTACGGTCATTATCGTCCCGGCTAATTTTAGTATCTTTCAGCGCATATTAATTCTCAATCATTATGAAAACCTGTTGTATGATTCTCTTAGCGGCTTTCACGTCGCTCGCATCCGCCCAACAAAACGACGTAACCAGCATATTGGAAGTACTGGACGTAACAAACGGCAGGCGCACCGTAGTCAAAGAATTCCCCTACCGTGTCGAAGCCCCAAACTGGACACCCGACGGCCAGTGGCTCGTGTATAATAGCGGGGGGAAACTGTACAAACTCTCCCCCGATTCGCCCGGCGAACCTGAAATGATAAACACTGGCTTTGCCACCCGATGCAACAACGACCATGTCATAGCTGCCGACGGCAAGCAGATAGCTATCAGCCAC
>ERZ1504920.764-NODE-764-length-8394-cov-3.055402_pt1 | contig 8394 bp, 7 predicted proteins | sample MGYA00574607_ERZ1504920 | MGnify/ENA primary metagenome ERZ1504920 (study PRJEB39906, sample SAMEA3182078) | gut metagenome | biome: human; feature: gut; material: Stool; isolation source: human stools | place: Canada | collected 2012-11-20 ...
CGGCAGCGTCAGATGTGTATAAGAGACAGCCGTCTGCCTGTATGGCCCGGCCGGCTGCGGCAAAAGTCATCTGGCTCACATGTTTTCCGACAACGTATCCATCAAAACCCGTTATCCGTATAAAATTCCCCGCATTCGCGCCTCGGAAGTCGGGACGGAAACCCTGCGGCTGTTCGAACAGCATCCCTGCCTGATTGTCGAAGATATGAACGACAATATCGACAACGAAGCGATGTTTCATCTTTACAATCAGTACCGCAACGAAAACGGCTATATCCTTTTTACCTCGGAAATCGCTCCTGCCCGCCTGCACATTGCGCTGCCGGATTTGCGCTCAAGACTGAATATCGTTCCCACGGTGGAAATCCGCGAACCGGACGACGAGTTGCTGCAGGCGTTGATCGTCAAGCTGTTCAACGACCGGCAGGTTGTCATTTCGCAGGAAGTGCTCAGCTACATCCTTGCCAATATGCAGCGCTCCTACGCTTTTGCCCGCAAACTCGTTGCCGAAACCGACAACATTTCGCTGGCCCGCAAACGCGCCGTAACCATTCCCATTGTCAAAGAAGCCCTGGCCGTGTTAAATGACGACCATCAGGGAGAACTTTTCTAACTCTACAACCGAAAGAACTGAAATGTCCAAACATCTGCAGACGATTTTCTCAGCCAAGCCGTGGTTTTGCATCTCCGGCCTCCGTTTCAACCTGCTTTTCGCACTGTTTCTGCTTGCCGCCTATAACCTGCCTTTTGCCCGCAAACTGTGGAGCATTTCGCCGTCGGTTTCGTTTGTTGCCGGCGGACTTTTTTGTGCCTTTATGCTGCTTTGCGCGGCTGTTTCGCTTCTGTTCAACAAATACACCGCCAAACCGCTGGCAATCTTCTTTTGTATTCTGAACGCGCTGGTTTTTTATTTTATGAGCGCTTATAACACGCCGATTGACAAGATTATGCTTCTGAACGTCGTCCAAACCGACATCTATGAAGTTCAGGACCTTCTGGGACTGAAACTGCTGACATTTCTTACTCTGCTCGGCCTTTTGCCGTCTCTGATAATCATGAAAATCAGGATTGATTACGGGAACCTCAAACAGGGATTGCTTTCCACAGCAACCGTCATCGCCGCTTCGGCAACCCTTTGCGCCGCCGTCATGCTCGGCAATTACACCGCAACCGAACAATTCTTCCGCAACCACCGCGACGCCAAATATTATCTGGTCCCGGTCAATTATATCAGCGCCTCGCTTTCGGTTTGGAAAATGCGACGCAAGTCGGACCATCCGTTCGTAACGATAGCTGACGACGCCAAATTGAACCGTTACTGGAACAACGGCAAGAAAAACCTGTTTGTCCTCGTAGTCGGCGAAACCGCCCGCGCCGCCAACTTTTCGCTCGGCGGCTACGGTCGCCCGACCAACGCACCGCTGGACAAGCACCGCAGGGAAATCGTCTATTACGGCGATACAACCGCCTGCGGCACCTCTACCGCCGTCGCCGTTCCCTGTATGTTCTCGCGCAGCGGCCGCAAAAACTTTAAAGTCGGCTCCGAAGAATATACCGAGAATCTGCTCGACGTACTGCAGAAAGCCGGCTACAAGGTTCTCTGGCGCGAAAACAACACCGGCTGCAAAAACAACTGCGACCGGGTCGAAATCGAAGACTTCTGCACGAAAAAGTCCTGCCTCGACGAAATAATGCTTACCAACTTTTCCGCCAAAGTCCGCCAAACCGGCAAAGACATCCTCGTCGTCATGCACCAGACCGGCAGCCACGGTCCGGCTTATTTTGAACATTATCCTGCAGAGGCCGCCCGCTGGTCACCTGTCTGCAAAACCGAAAACCTCAGCCGCTGCTCGGCCGAAGAACTGGTCAACGTTTATGACAACACCGTCTATTACACAAGCATGTTTCTGAGCAAAGTCATGGACGAACTGACCGCCCTGTCCGGCGAATACAACGTCGCGCTCCTCTATGCTTCCGACCACGGCGAATCTTTGGGAGAGAACGGCATTTATCTCCACGCCCAGCCATATGAAACCGCACCGGCTTATCAAAAGGAAATCCCAATGCTGGTCTGGCTTCCCGACAGTTCGGCCCGGGCTTTCGGCATCAACCGCCATTGCCTGAAAAAAGCCGCCGGACAGCCACATTCGCACGACAACCTTTTCCACTCCGTTCTAGGGCTGGCCGGTATCGAAACCATCGATTACGAACCCGCGCTCGACATATTCTCCGGCTGCCGGAAGCAATAAAAAATCTCTGTTTTCTTTGCAAAAAAAACTTGCAAATTAAAATGATTTTGTTATACATACCTACCGGCAAGTATATATAAAACAACAGCAAAACGGTAGAAATATGCCCAGAAGAACCAAGGAAGAGGCCGAGAAGACAAGACAGGAAATTCTGTTTTCCGCGCTTGATATATTTTATGAAAAAGGTTATTCCAAAACAACCTTTGACGAGATAGCCAAACGCATCAACCTTACCAAAGGAGCCGTGTATTGGCATTTTCGCAACAAGCCGGACATCATCGCCGCACTGATAAAAGAGTCGTTCAACCGCACCAACGAAGCGATTGCCCGCAAAGTGCCGGTTGTCAACACGCTGAGCGATTTGCGCGCCCATTTCAACTGTATCGCCGAACTGGTGCGCGATATTCCCAACTACCGGAAATTCATGTTTTTCATGCTTTTCCAGATGGAATGGTCCGAAACCCTGTTTACCCATATCGGGAGTTCAGTCAAGGAAATTCGCGATTTTCCTTTGAATATCATCAGACAGGCATTGACTAATTCGCAAAAAAGTGGAGAAATATCTGCAGACTTGAACATCAACGATACAGTTATAACCATCTTCAGTTTATGGCAGGGCATGCTTTCCTATGCCATAAGCAGTAATTCTTTGGTAAATTTTCCGCACTTGTTTTGCACAAGTTTCGATTTAATAGTAAAAGCTCTGAAGGACGAAAGGTCTGAAAATGAAATTAGGTAAGGTAAGTAATAGAAAAGTTCTCAAACAAACCGCTGTTCTGCTTTTATGCGTAGCCGCAGGCTGGTATCTGAAAAGCCGGCTGACCCCGCAGATGCCGATGATGGGAGCCGACGCCGGCGATCCCTATGTTCTGGTTCAGCAGGTTCAACAGCGCAACATTTCCCCCAAAAAGAGCTACATCGGCCATGTCGAAGCCATCAAGGCGGTTGACCTGCGCCCTCAGGTTACGGGATATGTCGAGAAAGTCCTGTTCCAGGAAGGCTCTCTGGTTAACGAAGGCGACATTTTGTTCGTTATTGAACAGAAACGTTATCTGGCAACCGTCGAACTCCGCAAAGCCGAACTGGACAGCGCCAAAGCCAATCTGGTTCGCGCCGAACGCGACTATAAACGACAGAAATCGCTGAGCAGCCAGAACTACGCTTCCAAAGCCACGCTGGACACTTCGGAAAGCAACTACCTGCAGGCCAAGGCGGCCGTTGCACAGGCCGAAGCCAACCTTGAACTGGCCAAAATCGACATGGACTATACCGAAATCAAGGCGCCGATTACCGGCTACATCGGTAAGGCTCTGGTTACCGAAGGAAACTATGTCAACGCCACCACCCAGAACCTGGCCCGCATTGTCCAAACCGACCCGATTCGCGTTGCTTTCTCCGTCTCGGACAAAGATTTTCTGAATATGCGCGAACAGCGGATTTCTCAGGGCAGCGCCTCAATCAAAACCGAACTGGTGCTTCCCAACGGCAAAGTTTTGGTCAACCACCTCAAATCGCGTTTCAACGACAACGAAATTAATTCCGACACCGCGACCATCGCCGTCTATGCCGAATACAACAACAAAGACAGCCTGCTTATTCCGGGCAACTATGTTGACATTCGTCTCGGCAACAAAGAAGACAAAATCGCCATTCTGGTTCCACAGGCTGCCGTCGCTCAGGACGAACACGGCAACTACGTCATGGTCGTTAACGAAAACAACATCGCCGAAGAAAGACGCGTCGTTCTGGGCGATACGCTGGAAGACCGGCAGATTGTTCTCGATGGTCTGAAACCGGAAGACCGCGTCATCATTCAGGGCCTGCAGAAAGTCAGCAACGGACAGAAAGTTCAGGTCGGCGAAATTCAGAACGGCTCAGAAAACGTTACCGTGGAGGATAAATAACCGATGTTTTCACGCATTTTCATTGAACGCCCGCGTTTTGCGATGGTCATTTCCATCGTGTTGACGCTTGCCGGCATCATCTCCGTCTTTTCGTTGCCGATTGCGCTTTACCCTGAAATCACGCCGCCGGAAGTCGTCGTTTCGGCGTCCTACCCGGGCGCCAGCGCCGAAGTTATCGCCAAAACCGTCGGTATTCCGCTGGAAGAGGAAATCAACGGCGTTGAAGACATGCTTTACATGAGTTCTTCTTCGGAAAACTCTTCCTATCAGCTGACCGTTACCTTCAAAGTCGGCGTTGACAGGGACATGGCACAGGTCAAGGTTCAAAACCGCATCCAGCAGGCGCAGTCAAAACTGCCGACGGACGTTACCCGTCAGGGTCTGACGGTCAAAAGCCGTTCGTCAAACATGCTGGGCATGATCAGCATCATCTCGCCCAACAACACCTACTCGCAGCTCGAACTTGCCGACTATGTTCAGAACAACGTCAAAGACAGCCTGAGCCGCGTTTCCGGCGTCGGCGAAGTCAACGTCTATTCTTCCCGCCTGAGCATGCGCGTCTGGCTCGACGCCGATAAGATTACGGCACTGAATATTCCGATCAGTTCAATAAAATCGGCCATTGAAGGACAGAACTACCAGCCTTCGCTGGGCAGCATCGGCGCCATGCCGGGCGACGGCACCCAGCAGATGGTCTACACGTTGCAGACGCAAGGCCGCATCAACGAAGTGGAAGACTTCAAAAACATCATTATTCGGACGGCGGAACAGGGCGGTCTGGTCTACCTGAAGGACATTGCCCGCGTTGAAATCGGCGAAGAAGACTATCATGCAACATCCAAATACAACGGTGCGCCAAACGTCGCCATCGCCATCAACCAGCTTGCCGGCGCCAACGCTCTGGACGCCATGGCCGGCGTTAAAGCCGAAATCGAACGTCTGTCCCAGCGTTTTCCGGACGACATCATTTATACGGTCGGCTACGATTCTACCGGATATATTAAGGCTTCCATTGAAGAAGTCATCTTCACGCTGGTTCTGACCTTTGCTTTGGTTATCTTCGTCTGTTACATCTTCCTGCAGGATTGGCGCTCAACATTGGTTCCGACGCTGACTATCCCGGTATCCATTTTTGCCACCTTTGCCGTTATGCTGGCTTTGGGCTACAGCCTGAACATGATGACCCTGTTCGGTCTGGTGCTGGCCATCGGTCTGGTCGTGGACGACGCGATTGTGGTGGTTGAACGCGTTCTGTTTCTGATGGAAAGCGAAAAACTCACGCCGAAAGAAGCCACTATCAAGGCCATGGAACAGGTTTCCAGCGCCATTGTCGCCACGACTCTGGTTTTGCTGGCGATTTTCGTGCCGGTCGGTTTCCTCGGCGGCATTACCGGACAGATTTACAAGCAGTTCGCAATTGCCATTTCGACGTCGGTCGCCTTCTCGGCGCTTAACGCCCTGACGCTGTCGCCGGCGCTGTGCGCTACGTTGCTGCATCCGTTCAAACCGGCACAGAGCGGTCCGCTGTTCTGGTTCAACAGAATTATCAACCGTTCCCGTGACCGTTATGCTTCGGTCGTCGGTCTCCTCGGCCGCAAAGTCAGCGTCATTTTTCTGCTGATGCTGATGCTGTTCGCCGGGGTCGGCGGTTTTCTGCACATCAGCCAGACGTCGTTCATTCCGTCCGAAGACCAGGGCGTTATCTTTATGAACGTTCAGCTGCCCGAAGGTGCAACCCGCAACCGCACTCAGGAATTTGCCGATAAAATCTATCCGCTGATTAAGGAAGAACCCGGCGTTGAAAACGTCATGGTCGTCGTCGGCGCCAGCATGATCGGCGGTTCCGGCGAAAACGTCGCGTTGGGTATTATTACCCTGCATCCGTGGAACGAACGCAAAGGCGACGAACTCTATTCCACCAACATCTTAAACCGTATTCGTGCCAAACTTATCGGTATGCCTGAAGCGGAAATCCAGCTTTTCGAACCGCCGGCGATTATGGGTCTGGGCATGAGCGGCGGCATGGACTATCGCTTGCAGGCGTTAAATTCCGACGATCCGCAACAGCTGGAAGCCGCGTTAAAAGGTTTCTTGGCCAAACTCAATCAGGATCCGAACATTTCCTATGCCTACACGACCTATACTGCTCAAACGCCGAACTATTATATCACGATTGACCGCGAAAAAGCCGAAGCCATGAAGGTAAGCATAGGCAGCATCTATGATGTTCTGCAAAACTACCTCGGCTCCAGCTACGTCAACGACGTAAACTTCGGCACTCAGGTTAACAAGGTTATGATTCAGGCCGACTGGAAATACCGCAAGGATTTGGACAGCCTGAAACAACTGCATGTTCAGAACCAAAACGGCGAAATGGTTCCGCTGGAAACGGTCATCTCGCTGAAAAAGGTTTTGGCACCGCGCGTCGTTACCCGATACAACCAGTATCCGAGCGCTTCGATTACGGCCGTCCAGAACCAGTCCTCCAGTACCGGCCAGGCCATGGGCGCCGTCGAAAACCTGTCCAAATCCCTGCCGAACGGTTTCAGCTACGATTGGTCGGGCATGAGCTATCAGGAAAAGTCAAGCAGCGGCCAGATTGGTTATCTGATTGTCCTTGCGATGACTTTCGCCTATCTGTTTCTGGTTGCCCAGTACGAAAGCTGGTCAACGCCGCTGCCGGTTCTGACCTCAGTCTCCGTCGCCATGCTCGGCGCGCTGGCCGGTCTGTTCATTACCGGACTTCCTTTGAGCATTTATGCCCAGCTGGGTCTGATTCTGCTCGTCGGTCTGGCCGCTAAGAACGCCATTCTGATTGTGGAATTCTCCAAGGAAGAACGCGAACGCGGCTCGTCAATCATCAAAGCGGCTACCGTCGGCACCAAAGAACGTTTCCGTGCCGTACTGATGACAGCATTCACGTTCATTCTCGGCGTGCTGCCGATGATTGTGGCCACCGGGGCCGGTGCCGCCAGCCGTATCGCCATCGGCGTTCCGGTATTTTACGGAATGCTTTTGGGTACCGCAGCCGGTCTGATTATTATTCCGCTGTTGTACATTCTCTTCCAAACCTGGCGGGAGAAAGCCTACAGCCGGAGCAGAAAAACCTCCGCTTAAAAAAAAGCCCTCTCTTTTGAGAGGGCTTTTTAGCATTTAATCTTTCAAAGTCAGCCGGCCGTTGCTGAGTTTGGCCGTGCCGCCGATCGGAATAGTCAGCAGCGGCGTGCTGTGGCCGAAGTCAACGTTGCCGATAATCGGCAGGTTTCTCAATTCACGTTTGGTGTTGACAATAAACTCCAGCTGCTCGCGGCTGATTTTGGACCCTTTCTGAAACCGCCCGAAAACCAGTCCTTTGACATTTGCAAAATCCGGCTGATAAATCAGCGCCTGCAAATTGCGTTCAAACTGCAGCAAATCCGAACCTTCGGTGTCTTCGGCAAACAAAATCGTATCTTTGACGAACGCCGGACGGTATTTGGTGCCGAGCAACAGGTCAAAAGTTCCGAGATTGCCGCCGACAATCGTTCCCTCGGCTTCGCCGTTATGGATATTCCAATAGCCCTCGTTTTTAATAAACTCGCGCTTCTCCTGATTGATAAACCACGGATCGTCGCTCCACTCTTCGGAAGGCTCCACTTCATTGACACCGCTGCCCATCAGCATTTTGCGCATATTTTCCAGCGTATAGTCAAAACCGTGCTTCATGCCGAAAGAACTGTAATGCGGACCGGAATAGGTTTCCAGCCCGGTCATGGCATAAATGCCGTTCAGCAGCGCGGTAATATCCGAAAAGCCGCAAAAAATTTTCGGATTGGCCTTAATCAGCTCATAGTCCAGATACGGCAGCAGCTGATTCGAATTTGCGCCGCCGATAATTGTAAACCTGTCTCTTATACACATCTGACGCTGCCGACGAATAGTCCAGATACGGCAGCAGCTGATTCGAATTTGCGCCGCCGATAATTGTAAACACCGCTTTCACGTTTTTATCGGCAAACGCCTCATGAATATCGGCGATTCGGTCTTCAATCGGCGAAGAACCGGTCATATCCCAGTTTTCATCGGTCGTATTGCTGCCAAAACTGACTTTCAGCCCCAGCGCTGCAAAGCGCTGCGCCGCAATTTCGCGGGACTCCTGACCGATAATCCTGATGCCGCGCGCCGGCGCAACCACTCTGATTTCATCGCCGGCGGCTAATTTAGCCGGAACAATTTTCTGCATGTCAAAATCTCCTTATTTC
>ERZ1504920.868-NODE-868-length-7844-cov-3.719219_pt1 | contig 7844 bp, 5 predicted proteins | sample MGYA00574607_ERZ1504920 | MGnify/ENA primary metagenome ERZ1504920 (study PRJEB39906, sample SAMEA3182078) | gut metagenome | biome: human; feature: gut; material: Stool; isolation source: human stools | place: Canada | collected 2012-11-20 ...
AGAGACAGCAATCCATCTGTCAACGTTAATGTCATCTCCCCCTCTCCGACCTTTATCAAGGTTTTAGGATCGAATGTATAATAATCGGTTCCCCCTAAAGATGTATATGATACGGATTCTTCACATAATGTCGCATAGTCCATTTCCGCATAAGACGCAACCTTGTCCTCCAATGGATTCACGATAGCTACCACCTTCAGTTCCGTGTTAAGCGGTAAGGTTAAACCGGTCAATTTAAAAGAGCCGGAACTTTGTGTCCCGACAAAACTGCCATCACCTAAGGTTCCAGTCTTAGAAATCAAGTATTTCCACTCGTTATCCACCTTCTTGAAGATGGAGACGAAAATATTGTTTATGTTAAGCTCATCCGCCGTAGCGTACTGATAAGTACCACCGGCATTTATCGCTTTCGTCTCCACGCCCTCAGTAGAGAAAGAGATCGAAACCGTACCTGTTTCCATCGGTCGCTCATCTATCAGCTTCTCTTCCGTACATGCGGTAAAGGCCAAGAGCGCCAAAAATCCTGTCAATACTATATCTTTTAACTGCTTCATGTTATGTTTATTTTACCCTGTTTACTTAACTGGTTCTCCAAAAATACCACCGACACTCAAGGTATTCGGTATCCAATCTTCAATTACAAAATCAATATCCTCGCTGGCATTACCTATTGTCACAGATAACTTATAGAGATTCCCCCCAACAACCTTCACCGCATCTCCCGGCTTTGTCTTGATCGGATAGGTACGATCCATTACCGCACCATCGACCTTATAGGTTATTTTCATGGAAGTCTGACGATCCACATCCGTATTATCATAGCCATAAAAACGGATCTTATCGTAAGTACCGTAAATGTCTTTCTTCGGATCACTCTGGTTCACATCGGTTGGCTTCAGAATATTATCATCTACTCCGGAAAAAGAGCTACCATACTCACCTACCACTTTAGCGCTTAGCTTAATGTTCAGCATCTGTACGGAAACGACCTCTACATTCGGTACTACCGGATACTCACCATCCACCTTTTCTTTACTCGTGTCTACCACCTTGAAGGAAGCCAGTTCAAACGCCGCGACTCTCTGCGATACGGGAATTGTTATTTTGTTACAATTCACGTCATCGTGAGTAGCCAATTGAGTAGTTGTTTTATAAGATCCAATGGGTTGTTCTCCTACTTTTACTAGAAAATTAGGTTCTGCCAACTCTACATCTCGAATACCCGCTATGGTTGTACAAGCCAATAACTTATCGGCAGTCGTCTGTGTCAGGTTCGCCACCGCATAAGCCGTAAGTGCCGGCTTATCACTTGGCACTTTCACGATCATGTGGCGCTCGATATCCGTAGTAAAGGACTCGCTACTCGTCTGCAAATCGCTCGTTGCGTACCAATAAGAAGACAATACATTGTCATCTTTAATAATAGCTACAAAACAATTACTGATAGAAGATTCCGTAGAAGTAACATCATTGGGATTTTCCGTTATTTCACCAGCCTTGGTCATAGAGCTATTGCCGGAAAGAGAGAAGGCAAAAACGGCCTCGGTGTTTGCGATATTCGTCCCAACGCCTCCCATATCCACGTTATTCAAAATATCGTCTTCCATGGAGCAGGACACTCCGATGCAAAGGAAGCATAATAATGCTAGTATATTCTTTATTTTCATAATGGATTGAATTTTTCTCTTGTTTTACACTAGCAAAATTAGAGGAATCCATTATTCGGCACGATAGGCGTAACTTTCAACTTTAAGGGGTAAAACTAGCATATTGAATATAGGCATTTGAGGGTGTGGCTAAAGCTATCTTAGGCGATAGGGATACCTATGCAGGGCGCAAATCCATCCATCATAGGACAAAAAACGGAGTCCGGAAATTCCGAACCCCGTTCTCGCTATTAATCGTTATGAAAGAGTTTTATCAATTCACGTCTGTCTCAGTTTGCGTGATGAGTGTCCAAGGCTCAACCTTAATGCTAAAACTGATACAAGCGTTCAACTCGCTTGTGTCGGGATCCTTAGAGCCTTCACCGGTTATCGTAGCGTATATCTTATAGATGGTATTACGTTGTACACCAATAATGCCACTAGTCGCATCTTGCTTAATTGGTATACGGTAGTAGCGATCTCTTTTAACCATATCATTACCGAGTCCTTCCGTTTTTCCATTTGGATACCAATTGCCCCGAAGAATTAACATGGTCTGTATCATTCCAGATAGAGAATCACCGTTATTCGGATCATCTGCAAACATCTGTTTATTCCCCCTCATTTCAAACACATAAAATTGAGGCATCTCTTTATGTCCATATTCATCACCACTAACCGTTTGATCATCAAAAGAGAACCAACTGTCACCATTATAATTTATGGAACCATCGCCGTTCAAATTAGAAGAATGACTATGACCCGTCATTTTGATGTCTACCCCTCCATCCATTGTCCAATGTAAAGAAGCTACATCATTCTTACCTTTCACTAAGAAATAGTCATCCCGCTTATAGCTACAACCATGAGAATATGTGGTAGCATTGTCCAAACTATACGGTTTTGCGTCAGCATAGATAAGAGAAGTATTGCTAGCGTTCGCAATATATACATGTGTCAACTCAAATGACGCATCAGCATAATTGTTCTTGAAGTCGCAATCAATAGCTTGAAGTTGGACACGGGCTACATGGCGGGTTAATGGGATTTTATCAGCAGCTAGAATATTTGCCGGATCATAAGAGGAACCATTTTCAGTCCATTCTGCCGCTTCACTTTTTTTCTCAATCTCATTATGTGCTGCACCTACTGTCGCATTGTTTGTATATATAATAGAAGGGGCCGTAGATTCTTTCACCCAGTTATCATACTTTGTCCCAGCAAGCAACTGATGCTCACCTCCACCAATCGTAACTATCTGGCTGAACATCGGCACATACGTTTGCGTAACACCTGGCGCTGGATGCACATGCGTAAAATCAACGAGATTTTCAAGTTCGGCAGTTTTCACATCCCCCAAATTAGAAGGAGGCGTAGCAAGTTTCGTATTCGCTAAAAAGACCACCGCCAATTGCGTATCAGAAAGTTCGCCGGCCGCCGTAGCTTTTACCTTAACGACAATATCTTCAATAGTCTTTACGGAATTACCATCAGTAGAGGATACCGTCTTCATTGCGGCGAATTTGTATGCATCCTCGTTCTCCCCATTGTCTACATAAAACAAATAGGCGGTTAGTTCATTAATAAATTGCTCGTTATTACTGCCAGATTCTAGCACAGCATCACCGCCCTCTTTCGTTGCACCTTTTGTCTGTATCCCATCCAAAGCCGTAGCGGTAAAAGAGACATTCGCGTCTATCATCTGATAGTTCTCTTCCGGTATCTCGATGCCATTCGAGCTATCGTCCGAGCAGGAGGCAAAAGCGCATGCGGCGAAGGAGGCTAATAATAAATGTCTTAGTTTCATATCCTTATGTTTTTTCTTGTTTATACTAAATTTCATTCCCTATGATTCCATTACTTAGTCTATTACCGGATGCTGCATTACCGGGCCCCAGCCTACTACCTGTACAGCGATATTCAGGTTCGTATCTACCTCTGGTTCCGGATCTGGATCTGGAGTTGGATCAGGAGTTACTGGAATATTGTCGAAACTTTCGCCGTCAAAATAAATACGGAGACGGTAAACGTAGTTGCGACGGATGAAATTATGATCATAGCCGTTCTGCAAGCCACCCGCATTGATCACCGCCGTGAAGATTTTCGTATGGTCTTGATAACTGGAATTCCCCTGCAAGGTAGCTTTTACGGCGATCATCGTGTGATCGTCGCTTTTCATATTTTCCATTACATAATGAACGAATGGCGTATTGGATATCGAAGCGCCATCATTTACCAACAGATCCTCGAACGAGGTATCCTCCGAATTTCGCACGGCATCGGGAGCCTCTGTCTCTCCCCAATCCGCCTCACTGAAATAGTAAGACTTTGTCTTCATATTGTAGATACCTACCGCATCGATTCGCACCTCACGTCCAGCGAACGGCGTTCCGGCAAAACGAGTGGATATATTCACCAAATCAATACGTGCGGCTACACGGGTCAAAAGGATCGGGTCGGAGATGCCATCCACATTCTGATCGCCAAGATCCGTATATCCTAAATAGTTATCTTCCTCAGATAAAGCGGATTTTGTAACGATCACTTGACTACTCATCGTTAGGTTCGTTTGCGATTGCGAGGAGAGGTCTACCAAGCGAGTCTGGAACTCATCGTAGGTAGAAATGGTAGATAATAAATCTCTCGGCACGTTCGCCAAGACAATGATCCGTGCCCGGACAGCCTTCGTTGTCGGCACATCGGCTATTATGGCGGAATGTTCCGCCCCGGAAAGAGCCTCCCATTTATAACCGAGCAGTTCCGTGCCGGTCTCATTAAATACTACCACTGCCAAATTATTGATATAAGCCTCACCCTCCAACTCATTCACGTCATTGGGGTTATAGGCTTTCGTAGCCGTACCGGACGCCTTGACAGCGACGGACAGCTTAGCGCCTTCTAAGGAAAGAACCGGATCCTCATCTTTAGAACAACTCACACAAGCGAGAATCGCCAAACCGGATAAAAATATGTTCGCTAATAATTTCATGTTCGTATCGTATTTCTTAATTATATATGATGAGGTACCCTTTAATGCATCGGAATATCTTCTTCCACTACTCCCCAAGGACGAACGGTTGCCCGGACGGATAAGGTTCCGCCCTCACCCCATTCAAGGATCAGATGGGTATTCTCTCCCGCGCTCGTATAAATAGGATCACCGTTCTCGTCTACGTTGGCCGAACCTAACGAGACTCCATTGGCACTTATCGACACAGCCATATCCTGTCCCGGACAAGCGGTTTGCATAGTAGGGGTTATCCATTCAACCCCGGACTCGTTCCACGCACCTTCCGGATTATAATATACGCTATCGCCAATCTGCGTGCCACGGTAATCAAAACCACTTAATGTATTATTCAAGTAGAAGTCGCAATCCACGGAACTTCTCAACCCCATCCTGCCGAGTTGCTCTTGCAGCCCCCGGGTCTCGATCGTGACCGTACCCACTTTCGGACGAATCACGATCTCAGTTTCCTTCGCTACGCCTCCGGCTTTTGTCAACACTTGTTCGCTACCATAATAAAGGCTGTCCGGGGTAACTGCCAAACCATCTTGGCTTTTCAACATCACTTTCAAGTCCTCTATGGTCTGGGCCTCCGATACGGATTGCTTTTCACCCAAGGCATTCACGTTGCCCCATGCCACGATACGTAAACTACGATCGGCGGTATAGCCATCCAAAACAATCTCATTGCGAGAACGGATAAAGTTCTTATCCAAGCGACGTTTCTCCAAGTAATTCAGATTCTCGTCGAATATATACAGATCGGTAGATTCCATCCATCCGTATTCCGTTATATCGTCTCCCTTGATATTCTCGACCTTCAGTTTGAGCGTATAGCATTGATCCAAATCCTCCTTGATGCAGCTAGTCGCTATAATAGCGAACAAAGCCACAACCAAGAGAAGCAATTCCTTTGTAAACAGTATGTGTTTCATAATCCTAATTTTTTCTTATCAATTATTTTACCCTATATTGCTTTATTCTACTTCCTCATGGATAGTCTTCACGTTCCATGGCTCCACTTTCACGGATGCGCTCACATTGGTGGAAATCATCGGGTCGTATGGGATCTCGGAACCGGGGCCGATGATGGTCAAGGTGATCGCGTATTTGTAGTTACGCTGAACGTAGAAACCTTTTCGAGTCCCAGTTTTCCCTTCAATCGTAACTTCCGCTCCTACAGGTATCGCATAATAACAATTTTCTTTTTTCACATAATTAGTTTCATCATCATCCAAACCATTCGGCAGATAGGTATAATCTCCTTTTACGACCAATAAGGTGTGGTTAGCGTAAGCCTCATCAAGACCTGTCGCACCCGAAAGCACTTGACCATCTATATTCTCATACACATAAAATTCCTTATTATATACTGTCTTAGGATCGTTATCAATAACAGCCAATAATAATTTACTATTCGTAGTCTGCGCCCCTGCCTTATACGCTCCGGTATTATTTGCATCAAACTGCTGTCCAACTTGGTAAGCGTCATAGCCTTTTACGCTTCCAGACAAATTTACCTCAAAAGGATTCACTTCTATACAACTCCAAGTGTCAGCGGTAGTATTCGCAGCGGCAGCCTTAGATAAGCCTTTTGCGCTTGCGATAAATACTTCTTTTAAAGAAAATGACTTACTTTGATAATTAACACCTAGCTCCGTGCCAATATTAGCACTTGCCAAGGCAATCGAAGCTACATTACGAACCAATGGGACCGGGCCTTTACCATAAATTTCCACACCTGCTCCGTACTTCTCTCCAGATACTGTCAATTCATATGGAAGAATAGCACTCTCCGCATATCCGATATAGTTAGTCTTATCAGCGATGATATTAACATTCATTACCCCGCTACTCATTGTTAAACCCTGTTCCAAATTCTCTTTTTCTAAAGATATAAGCGTATTCATAAACTCATCAAGAGAGCTCGCATTACCCAAACTTGTCACGGCATCCTTTGCATTCGCCACTACTATCACTTTAGCCGCACCCGCATAAACGTCTTGCGGACCTACTTCTTTTGTGTCATCGCCTGAATCTGTAGCGTCTTTCGTGTATACTAGGCTCCAACCAGCACCGAACACCCCGATCGTAAGCGTATTCACGTCCGCATCCGTAGGAGTAGCCACTTCTCCCGCCTTCGTCATCGCACCCTTCTCGCTCTTGATCGCCAAGGCCAGTTGCGCTTTCTCCAGTACCGGCGCTTCCGGAATCACTATCGTGTTATCGTCCGAACAAGCGACCAGACCACATAACACCAACGATAAAAGAATATATTTCTTGAATCTCATAGTATAATATTTTTTGTTCTCACATTAATATGTGACAAAAATAGAAAGGATATATCGTGGTGCTGATAGGCAGAACTCTCTATAATAAGAGACAAATGTATCAATTTCATAAAAGTGATAGGTTTCCCTACCTTTTGCAACTTTCACCTACAAAAACAGGCTCAATCCGTGTATTTTATGCTACCGGGGTGGTACTCGGATCATCCTAGTAACAAATATACATAATCACTTAAATTCAGCAAAATCATGGCAAGAAAAAAGAATGAGATGAAAGCGAAAGAGCCCGTAAAGCTCCGGTTCAAGAAACTGTCGAACGCGAACCTGTCCATATATCTGGACATCTATTACAAAGGAAAGAGGTATTATGAGTTCCTCAAGCTCTACCTCACCCCGGAACGTTTCCCTGAAGACCGTGATAAGAACCGGATCACTTTGCGCTTGGCCAATAGTATCAAGGCACAACGGATCATTGATCTTCAGAACGAGATTTATGGTGTCCGTATGATAAACGGGCTCGGGAAAAAAACACTTTTAGAATTCCTCTCGGAATTGTACACCGATAAATCCGCGCATGGCGACAAAGCCTATTCCCTACGATTAAGAAGTCTGGCCAATCATCTTAGAGACTATATGCCGCAATGCCTGCTTAAGGACATAGATACCGGTTTCGTGAAAGGTTTCATCGCTCACTTGCGTAAACAACCCTACCTCAAAAGCGACTTCACGATTCACGGTTATTACCGGCTCCTGAATGTCACACTCAATAAGGCGGTCAAAAAAGGACTGATCCTCTCGAATCCTTGTGGTTCGCTGGATACAGACGAAAAACCTCACAAACCTACCAACCTGCGTACTTATTTGACCCTAGAGGAACTAAAGAGGTTAATCCGGACAGATTGC